>ENA-OSIY01000378-OSIY01000378.1-marine-metagenome-genome-assembly--contig:-NODE-378-length-25278-cov-6.682592_pt1 | contig 25278 bp, 18 predicted proteins | sample MGYA00237884_ERZ534233 | MGnify/ENA primary metagenome ERZ534233 (study PRJEB26412, sample SAMN06343840) | marine metagenome | isolation source: estuarine water | place: USA: Columbia River Estuary... | reverse complement strand
TTTTTATTAAATACTCTACAAATCTAGATTTTTTATAAAACTTAGATTTTAGTAGTTCATCTATTTTTTGATTTAATTTAGGATCAATACTTATTGATATTTTAATCCTTTTTTCATCATCAGGTATTTTATTATTCATACTTATTTATATAAAAATTTTTAAAAAAGTTTACAAAAAGTGTGTAGGAAAGTGGTAAGTTTTAATATATAATGTATGATTATAAACAAAGAGGTTAAAATTAAAATGAATTCTAAACATATCTCAAAATATAGAGATTTAGGATATGTGTGTGAAGTTGGTGAACTATCAATAATAAAAATTGAAGATTTGCCAAAATACTCAAAATGTGAGATAGATGTGTCATGTGATATTTGTAGTTCAATCAATAAAACAATTTATATAAATTATACCAAACTTATGGAAAAATTTGGAATGTATAGATGTTTTAAGTGTGGTAAAAAACAAGCTAATTCAACTATGATTATTCGATATGGTGTTGATAATCCGACAAAGTGTAAAGAAATATGTAAAAAAATATCAGATAAATATCATAAGAAAAGTGATGAAGAAAAAAATAGAATGGTGATTAAACAAAAAGAAACAATGTTTAATAAATATGGGTCGTGGTATACACTCATTGATAGTTATAAAGAAAAATTAAAAAAATACAATTTAGAAAATTATGGTGTTAGTGATTATAGAAGTACTGATGAATTTAAAAATAAAGTTAAAAATACACTAATGAAAAATTATGGTGTTGAGAATGGAATAAAAAAATTTCTCCTCAAAACAATTGAAAAGGTAACATATGCCGCTTCTACAAAAGTACTACCGAACTCAACTGGACTGAAAGACACACTACTCCAATTGAATTTATGTCGTGAATCAAAAATTAAAATGCATCACACGTTCCATTAAATTTTAAAAAGTCGTGGTTTGGAAATAAAATAAATGGATTTCATGAAAAGTCAAACCTAGCTTATCAAGGAACATACGAGCTTGATTTTATTGAAAACTACTATGATAAATTAAGTATAGAAAAAATTGATCCTATTAAATATTTTTTAAATGAAAATAGTCATTATTATCATCCAGATTTTTACTTACCTGAATATAATTTAATAATTGAAATTAAATCTAGTTATACATATAATTATGATATTAATAGGAATTTATCAAAAAAGAAATACTCTATAAAAAGTGGTTATAATTTTATTTTCATAATAGATAAGGATTACTCTGAGTTAAATTACATATTAGGAATTACATAGTAGCGTCAAGTTTAAAACCTTTTAGCCTAACCATTATTTCATCACCTGTGTTAATGACATCAATATGTTTAAATCCGTCAAAAATTTTAACATATGATGAATAAAGATATTCAAATGTTATCTTTGATCTTGTTTCAAATTGCTCCAAGTCTTCAGCTAATTCTTTTACCCAGATTATAATTCTATCTTGTTCAATAAGAACATATTTATCAAACTCTAAATCTTGTATAAAATCTCTATATTCAGGATCATCCGATCTAAATATAAACGGATCTTTCCATTTAGGATTGTGGTTATCATCACCACTAAACCAATTTCCCAATTCTTTATATCCCTGAATATCCCACTCATATAATTCATCTTCAAGATTTTTACCGGTTGGTAAAGTTTGTTCGATATATAATTGACCATATTTTGTATGATGATAACCATAAGCAAATCGAATCATAAATTCTTCTTCATCAATTTCGTTTCTACCGATTGACCACTCTCCGCCCAATTTTGGTATATAATCAGATCCAACTTCTTTAGCAATTTTATATAAGTAGTAATCGGTATTACCATTTTTCTCATCTATTGGTTGTCTGTATTCATATTTGTCAAAATTTCTATTCTCAATAAAATCTTGAAAAGTTTGACCACATATATCATCAGCACTTTTGCTAAAAAGTTCTTTTATAGTTTCTAATGGAAATCCGTGCTTATCTACAACATCTTGTAGTTTTTTGAAATCTTCTTCTAAATCAACTTCTTCCCATGTACACATACTAGAGAAATATGTTCCTCCAATACCACCACCATGTGGTGCATTTGTATCTGGATTTAAATCTACTAATTCATCTAATTTTTCTCTAAACTTTAATCTTAAATCCATTAAGTTTTGTTTAGAAGGATTTTCTATATTCTCCTTTATGAATTGAGTATATTTTTTAATCATCTTTTTCATAAAGTATATATTATTTTAGAATGTTCTATTTTTAAGGTGCTCAATAAAATCAAATTTATCATCATTAGTAGATATAATCATTTCATCTGTTATATCAATCTCAATAAAATCTGATAAGTTTCTTGTTTTTTGGAAATAATGTTCAGCCGCATCTTTAGCAAACTTACTAACCATCACTCTAGTTTGTATAAGATAGTATTCAAAGAAATCTTTTAATATAGAAGCTGTTCTTAAACCAACTTCATCATTATCAGCTACTATCACCATATTACTTGGTTCTTTTTGTAAAATTTGATAAAGTTGTATTCCACTCCACATAGCACTTGAACAACTTACTGAATTTTTACCCATTTTATTAACTGCTATCATATCAAAAATTCCCTCAGTTAACCAAATCTCTTTATACTCTTCAATATTTTCTAAACCCCAGACTGGTACATCTGGACAAGCTAATGTATATTTTAATGTTTTAGAATAACCGTTATTTTCAATTGTTATTTTTCTAATAGAACAATTAACTAATTTGCCATTTTCAAAAAGTGGTATAATAATACCACCATCTTTCAATCCATCATCTAAAAATCCTCTTAATATTGGATGTACAGTTGCTCCTAAAATTCTTAGATGTTCTTTATCAGTTATTGCGGATAACCCTAATAACTTATTACTTAATATAGTCAATTCACCAACACCTCTATTAATTAAGTATTCATACTCTTTCTGGTTAAAAGATCCAACATTTTCTATTATCAAATCAGTTAATTCCTCTAATTGTTCTTTAGTAACAATCTCATCTTTTGATGTTAAATCTAATTCTTTTGAATTTACTTCTATCAATCTCGATGTATTATACATACTTTTAATTTTTTCAAAATTATCTTCTAATGAAATCAACTTATATGGGTCTATATTAGTTGGTAGAAAATTTCGAACCACCCCATTAACTGAGCGATTATTAAATAAAATAAAACTTAACTCTTCTTTTGAATACATTTTTTAAGTATTTGTGAGATTATTTTATGTTAAAATGTTGTTTTGTTTATATAATATCTATATATTTGTAAAATAAATTGAATATATGATAAAAGTAGGTCTTTCAGGAAATAGATACGCTGGTAAAGATGCCGTATCTAAATTATTTGAACAAATTAGAGTACCAGTATTTGATGCTGATATAGTTCTAAAGTTCATTCTTAATTATAATTTTGAGATTAATTACAAAATTAGAAGTTCTTTTGGTGATGCATTCTCAGCACCCGGAGATTTACTTGATGTTAGAAAATTCAAGGAAAGAAAACAGTTTGATGATTTGCTTGATATGGTAGAGTTCGAGTTGTTTAGTGCTTACGAGACATTCAACAAGAAAAATAGTAAATCTGTTTATACTATATTTCATTCATCTATCTTATTTGAAAGAGAGTGGCATAAATCTATGGATTTAAATATCAATGTATTCTCAAGCAAGACCGAACGTCAATTAAGATGTAGTAAGAAAACTGGTTTAGAAGAGTATCAAGTTAAACAACTTATGGCAACTGAGTATGATGATATAGTTAAGAACACCCTTTCTAACTTTGTTATACATAACTATCCATCAGCTTCTATTCCATTTGGTGATATCTGTGAGCAAGTAAATAAAATTGACCAAGATATAATTGATGATTATGTTTTAAAACAACAATCAGAACAATTCTTTTAATATGAAAGTCAAAAGAGGAAAATATAATAAATTTAAAAATAAGTAATATGGCTAATGCGTTTATTCATTCAAAATCATCGGTTAAAAAGTTTGGTGGAGTTATAGAAGATTACTTACAAATTCATATAAAAATGGATTGCTCAAAAGCTTATATTCCAGATAACAGGCACCGAATACTCACCCATACGAGTTTTTGGATACATGAAGTTATGATACCAATTTATGGTTATATGTTTAAAAACTCTGATGGTAAAGATGTTTCTATAAAAGATGTTTGTGAGCAACATATTTTAGAGGACTTTGCTATGAAGTTTATACCAACACCTCAAGATTTTATTGAGAATATGAACTTCCAAGATTGGATGCAAAACGGTTTAAAAGGTACACCATCTTCTTTTAAAAAATTAAGTGACAAAGAACACATTAAAGTAAACTTAGATTAACATGAATATAATTTGTAAAAAATCAACATCAAAACTTATTAAAGGAGCTACTTACGAAGTAGAATTACTTTATAATAATGGAACTAATACTTCTTGGAAAGAAGGTCGTATTAGAGTAAAGGACGTGAGTGGATTTTACACAGTCGATAATTTCACCGCTATGGATGGAACACCAGTTCAAAAAGTAAATCTTGGCAGTCCGGTTGTTAGAGATATAGTAAAGTTTGAAGATTTAAAAGTTGGTGATATATTAGTTTGTACATCTGATAATTACAAAACTCTTATAAAAAATGGATATTATAAAATTGAAAGATTGGATAGTATAGATAAACCAGTCAGATATGGAACTAATACTTATACTCACAAAGAACAAAAGTTTAAATTACAAGGTGTTAAAAGAACATTAAAGTTTAATTCTTGGTGTTTTAGAAAATTATCTACTCAAGAATTGAGAGATGCTAACTTAAATGAGTTACTTAATAATCAACCTTTGAAAATTATTTCTGAACCAATTAAAAGAAAAATTGATTACTTAGAAAATAAAGAAGTGGCTCTAATTGAAACTCTTTGTTTATCTATCTTAGATAAGAATAGACATAAACTTTCAATAATTGATTGGTGTTGTGAAAAGGTTGGTTCTAAGTTAGGTTTAAACAAAGAAGACTTTTCCGAATTATTGGAAATTCCTCTAAAAGATATTTTAGAGTATGTTGAGAGAACTTAACTCTTTAATTTATTTTTTTTATACAAACGTTTAAAAAGTAAATTGAGTTCTTAATATATACATTAAGAACTTTTTTTATTTTATGAAACATATCAAGTTATTTGAAGCATTCGGAAGACCTTACATAGACAGAAAAGCTATGGCGTCTAGAAAACCAGTTGAGATTGGTTATATAAAACAACCAGTTGAGATTAGAATCGAAATTGAGAAACACGCTCACACAATGGATAGACAATGGAGACATGGTTTAGATGAAAAAATCACAGATGATGAGATTATTGAATGTGTTGAATTAGCAGTTGAGCAAATAACTATTGATTTAATGAGCGATGAGTTTGATGTTTATGATCAAAAAGGTGAACTAAATAGATTTATCATTAGAAATACTGAAAACAATCTAAATATAGTTTGTGTTTTAGAACCAGGTGAATGGGAATTTAAGCTAATTATTATTACAGTTATGAAGAAAGTTGACTTTAAAACAAACTCTGGTCAATATGTAGTTGAGGTTAATCCAAATTAATCCATCTACCATCCGATTGTAATTGATACTTTCCTATATACTCGTATTTATTATTCCATTCATTTGGTGATATAATTGAAAGAAATTCACCATTTTCTTTTGAATATAAATAATAAGATTGTCCAGTTATCGGTTGAAAATTATGCTTAGCTTTATAAACACGCTCATTCATACTTATATCATTCATAAGTTTTTCATACTCTAATTTGATTTCTTCAAACTTTGATGTATAATGATGTTTTAAACTATTAGACTTCTCTAATTTAAACAATTCTATATTATCAGGTTCAAACGGTTGTGAACCAATTTCAGTTGGATATGATTTTGTATATCTATCCGGTACATAACTATCTGGTAATTTCTTTTCCATATTATTTTATATTAGAAAAAAATAAATAGTTCGATTTTTTTATCCAATAGATATAATAAAATTATGTCTCACACCAGTAGGACTATTTTTAAAAATATATACTTGCCATATAATTTCTAATTCATCATCAATAGAAACATTTAACGGATTATCCAATAGATAATTGTCTAATTGACTATTTAAATTATTAGTATAATTTGATGTTATAATAGTTGACTCACCAGTTGTATTATTTTTAAGTGTGAATAGTTGACTTTCATTACTACCTAAATCTCCAATAATTTGTGTCATAATACTAACTTGTTTAACTTTACCAGAAACTAATGATTTAATTCTTCTAGACATTATAGAAGTAGATTGTGCTGGTAAATCTGATATATTACCAATATAATAACTCATATTATCAACCGGATCCATTGGACCATGTGCAAATTGATAAGTAATTGAATTTAAATTAGTACCAGATGGTCCTGTAGGACCTGTTAGATAAACCACATCAGATTCTTTTAATGATACCCAAGCTTTTCCATTCCACTTCCATTTAGTTCCCGTTGGACTAACATAAATATCACCAATATTTTTATTTAAGGGCCATTGTATCATTATTTTTATAAATTATTTTTACTATATATATTAAAAATAAGTCCTTCAAAATTAAAGACTTTTTTATTACCAAAGTTACTATATTATACGATTGATGTAATTAATCCATTGGTTATAATAATAGTCTTTCCGTCATTTGAAACAAATGATCCAGATCACCTTGATTCTCAGAGGATAAAATAGTTGTTATTCTACAAGTTTTAAGACGGAATTATTTTAAATAATTTTTTCTATAAAAAGATTATTACCATCATAACAAATTTCACTCTCAATAAAATGATTAAGATCTGTTATAACATTTCTAATATCTTCTATTTGAAATTCAATCACATACTCATATGTTGTTTCTAAACCATTTTTATCATAAGTAGTATCACCAACTATAAAAGATGATGAAAATTCATAAGAAGACATGAAATCAATACCTTCTTGAGTTGAATTAAATCTTATAACAATATATTTTCTAATAATATCATTCATATTTTATCTTATTATTTTTTTTATATCAAACCACTAACAACTGAAACGGTTCCATTTAATGTAGAGAATATTATATCTTTATTTGAAAAAGCACCAGCTCCAATAACAATCCCTAATGGATAATTAATAGTTGATGCAGTAGAACTTGAATTTATCAAAGTCGAATTGGTTATTTGTAAAGTACCTGTTGATAATGAATTATAAAATATATCATTCGTACCTCTATTTCTTATAGTAGAATTTTGAACATATGTATTAAGATTTCCCATATCACCAATAACTGATGACGTACCAGTCATATCAATAAAACTATTAGAAATGGTTAATGTAGATTGATTTAATACCGGAGTACCATATGAAATCAAAGATGAATTTAAATCAGAGTATATGTGAGCATTTGTCAAAAATCCAGCAGAACTACCACCAAATCTCATAACACTACCACCAAAACCATATCCAGAGTAATTTTTACCACCATGAACTCTACCACTAAATCTCATTTTACCCATATCAACATAAAATAAAGTACCAGTATAATTACTAGCAGTACCAGCAAAATAAATGTCACCGGTATAATTACAAATCTGATTAATATAACCATATAAAGGTGAACCAGAAGTATTTACAGCACCTACATGAACAATAGTTCTGGTTGGATTATTAGTATAATAATTTCCCTTAAAATCCAAAACTGTATTATCACTAATTCCATCATTTCCCTGATCCCAAAGCGCTATAAATGGATATGTAGAAGGGAAATAAGAATATTTACCGGTAAAAGAACCAGAACAATAATAATTACCAGTTATAGTAATATAAGCATTATTATAAGTTTGCATACACCAAAATAAAGATGATGAAAAAATACATGTATTACAATTTATATTTACTTGACCACTAGATATTAAACTGGTCGGTGTTGGAAATGTATTTGGATAAAAATATTGTAATAGATAAGAATGACCCAATAGACTAGCATACTCAACATCAAGATTGAATCTTAGTTTATTTATACCAGAAACAGAATATGGTCTAACTTGAAAAAATGGCATATATGATGTACCATTACCAATAAGTTGACCAACTCGAATATTAACAATCATCTCAGAATTATCACCACCTCTCCAAACAGAAAATGCACCATTAGCTGATTGACCCGTAGTATAACCATATTTTAAAGTTTTAACATCTATATAAATAGAAGCAGTACCTATACCAACATTAGATCTAACCGCTCTTAATGGAGTACATCCAGTAACACCTTCTATATGTTTAGCATTCAAATAAAATGTATATCCCGGATAAGTTGAGGAACCATTATTTTCACCACCATCAAAAAGTGTATGACCTCCTCCACTATTATCAGCACCTTCAGAATTAGCATAAAACTCCAATTCACCAGTAACAGTACACTGAGAATAAGTTAGTGAATTTGGTCTAAAATAAACCATATCATCTGAATATGGTGAATAAGAACCACTTGTACTACCATATGAATATATTCTAGTTCCAGGCATAAAATAATATGTAACACCATCTTTCCATAAATTAACTTTAGTTTCAACTATCCCATTATAAGGACATCCAGCAGAATTTCTATTATCAAATATATAAGTACCAGCCATAATAACAACCGTATCACCAGAGTTAGCCAAATCTCTACCTTTCCATAAATTTAAAACAGGTGTAAATTGGCTTAATCCACTACTTGAATCACTACCAGTAGCAGAAACATATATTGTTCTTAAATTGGTAGTTGATAAACTAAAAGTAGAACCAGATAAAGTTAAACCAATACCAGCAGTATATGTAGTACCATCACTTGTTCCTGAAGAACCTGATGTTCCCGTGATACCACTTGTTCCAGCAGAACCTGATGTTCCCGTGATACCACTTGTTCCTGAAGTTCCCATTGTTCCAGAAGTACCACTTATAGATTGAAAAAATACCTCTACACTACCAGCATTGCCCTGATCTCTCCAAACTTCATAAGCACTATCACCGTTATCACCTTGTGAACCAACCGGACCTACTTCACCAGCAGCAGTTACCCATGTATAACCACCCACAGGATCATTTATATAAACATATAAAAATCCATATTCAGTATCATACCAAAATGATCCTGGTTCTATAAATTCAGGATGTTGAGCGATTGATGAGGTGTTACCATTTATATCTAATCCCTCTGGTTGATTATCTTGATAATAAAATGATTTTGATAATTTGTTTAAATATTTTTTACCAGTACTTTTATTAATTTTATCAATTGACTCTTTAATATTAGTAAGTGCTAGTTTAGCCTCATTTATTGTAGAAAATGGTATAATAACAACTTTACCACTTTTTAAACTAACTTTAACAAGATTATTATTAACCATAACATTAACAACTGTATATGGATTAATGGTATATGAAATAATACCATTATTATCCATTATTTGAATATTAGTATCTGTCTCAGATAGAGGTTTTAAAAATTTATTCCAACTATAACTCATTTCTATTATTATTTTTTTAAACTATTATATTCAAATTGACAAATAAACCACTTAAATCATTATGTGCTAAATCATTTAAGTTAAATGTTAATGAATATGTACCTAATAAACCAATTGAATTAACAACTCCAGCAGTTCCGGAAATTATTAAATTGGAATCCATAAGTTCTATCACACCATCCCTGTTATCATCAACATAATCAATTAACAAATCAATTAATTTATCTTTTTGTATAATACTCGATGTACCATATGTTGAAAGTGAAATTGATGTTGAAAAAGTATATCCATTAACACTTGAATAAGGTACACTTGATGTCGAACCATTAAATGATATATAACTTCCAGTTGCACCAGCTTTTGAATTAAAGTGAATAACAGGAGAAACTGAGTCAATTATAGGAATAATATTATCTATATCCATAAGTGGATTTTTAAGAACATAGTTTAATAAAGAATGTGCTTGTAAAGCATCAAACTCTGTTAAAAATTGTAAGAAAATAGAACCATAACTTTCATCATCTATAATAAGAAAACTACCATTTAATGTTATTGAATTAATATAAGGTAAACCCAAATAAACAAGAGCTCTTACTGGAACATTTTTATCATAAATTGCTATAGATTCACCAACAACAAAAGATTTAATATCAGTATATTCTAAACCAGTAAATGATGTTCCTGATTGATTTACATCATCATTAAAAAATGAATAATTATCATCCAAAATAGACACCATAATATCAAGATAAACCGGATAATTAGGGTTAGGATTAGTTAAATAAAGTTGAGGTATTCTATTTGATGAATTACCAGTAAGAACTAATAATTGAGCAAATGTGAAATTTTGAACCGGGTAATCATAATAACTATATGTTACATAATTATCAATTTCAACAATCGATTTTGTATCATAAACAGCCTTTATTGATAAAAAAGTTGCATTATCACCCAATCCTAAATGATTTAGTAAATAATTAGTCTGACCTTTTTTAAGTATAATTCTACTTTTAAGAATTTGTTTATAAGGTATTCTTAAATCAGAAAGCATTAATCTTTCTCTTATATTAGAACCTTCTGTCGCAATAAAATCACCTGAATTAGTTTTGATATATTGACTACTTGGTCCAAATAATGAACTGCCACATCCTGCCATATTATAGTTTTATATTTTATGTATATATTAAAATATAAAACCGACATTTATTTTAAATCACTAATCTCTACTCTATATCTTTCGGATAAAACAGTTGAGGTATTAGAAATTCTAGTTACAACTACTTTTTTACCTTTATTTAAACTAAAGTAAGGTTTGTTAGATAACATCGAAAATGTAGAACTATGTAAAGTCATTGGTAACGAAGCTGAAGATCCGAAGTTTTTTAAACTTAAATTAGAACTAGCATCAATCGTTATATAAGAACTTGTAGAACCACCAACCGACGAAACCGGGTATTGACCAGAGAAATTATAAACAGAAGAAGTACCAACAAAGAAATTATTTAAAACTAATGTATCACCAACTTTAACTGAATTATAAAGTAATTGAGTATTACCATCAAATGGTATATCAATAAGTGGTCCAGATTTTAAAGTCATTTTTTCATTGAAGTTAATATCAAAATTGAAATCTTTCCACAAATAAGATGAATTTGGTAATCCCTTAGTAGAGTTATAACTAATAGGCAAATCTATATCACCAACTAATAAAACTTGTGTTAATGTTGATGTTGTTGTAACAATATCAGAGTTTATATAAATTTCCATTTTTTTATTTTGTGTGGAAAATTCAGTTGGAGTAATATAAAACTCAACTGATTGTTTATAAGATAAATCATTACTTAATAAAACTGTTAATTTATCATTATTTGGTAATGTTAATGGAACTTCATCATTATTAGAAACATAAACTAACCAATTTTTATTTTTTGGTACATTAATATTCAATGGAATACTACCCTGAGCATTATATAAATCGGTTGCTTTTATGTAATCAACTTTATAATATGATGTGTCTATGTTCTCTAAAGCTATATTAGTTGGTGAACCCGGTAATGTACTAACACTAATACTATCAGTTGATACAATTTGATTAGTTGAATAAAGTCTTAATAAATCATTTAAACTATTTATTCTTGCATTTATTGTACTTAAATCCGCCTGTGAATATAATAAAGTTTTTAAATCTTGAACATCTGTTCTAATTTGACTTTGTTCAACCAAAATATTTAAAAATGAATCATTTACAGCAGCTAATCTTTGCATAGATTTATTAAATAAATTCATACTAAACATAGAATTAATAGCTTCTGGATTATAAGTATCTTGAGGATTATCATTAATAACATTAAAGTTCAAATTTAAACTAAACGCAAATGATGTACCATCTTGAACGCCATTAGAAACTAACTTTTTATAAGTTGGAAATTTTATACCAACTTCATTTTCTAAAATGTTATTATCTGGATTATCTAAAAATGAAATACCATATAAATTAGTAAATGTATTTCCTTTATCATCTTCAACAGTATAATACCACAAAATAGCATTGAATTCAAAATCATTTGGCGGTGTATTATTAACTTCAAGAGCATTAAATTGTTCAAAATTAGTAACTCTTCTATTAGCAATATTCATCTTAACATAATGACTATTATTAAAGTCCATTGTAATACCATCTAAACTAGTCACATCAACAACTGGGTTATTTATATCACCTTTAACACCAAAATAATCACCACTTCTTCTTAATGTATCACCTGTCGCAGTTTCATATGTAAAGTCTAATGTATCAAATTGTCCAAAATAAGAACCTGGATAATTTAATGGAGAACTAACTATCGGTGAAAGGAAGTTTTCAGCACCCATTATTTCTGGTTGATATTGACTTGGTATAATTGGGAATGTTAAATTTGGCTTATAGTTAACATCATACATCGATCTAAATAAAATATCTGGAGTCATACCAGTATGATCAGCAATATGAGCATAAACTTCAGTATATGATCTATTAGCTTCTTGTACATTTGAAATACCATTAATCTCACCAATATATTGTACCAATCTATCATAAACCAATTCAGCTTGACCAGTGGTAGTTGATTGAGTAGCCATTATAGATGACACATCAACAACAATTCTTTGACCTTTTGTAGAATCGGATGGTATGATATATAAAATCTTTGTTTTTTTACCATCCATTGTTTCAGTATCTTGTAAATCATTATTAAATCCTTGATTACTCGAAATATTTGAATTATCAACATTAAATATTCTAATAGTATCACCTACTTTAAAATTTGTTTCACCATTAAACTCTATTTCTAACTTATTATTAAAACCATTTACACCAGTTTCATAGTAAGATATCGTATCCCATTCAGTAACTTCTCTTTCTTTCCAAAGATATTCAGGGAAGTATTCATCATCAACTAAGTTTCTTCTTTCGAAATCCGGTAGATTGCTGAAATACTCATCATCTGGTATAGCAGCTTCAAAATCAATAATACCTAATTTTTTACACCATTTAAAAAATATTTTTTCAGTAGTAGTTTCTAAGGCATTAGTATCATAATAATATTGTGTATTATTTAACCTACTTTCTTTAATAACCACTTCTTGATTAGCAACATAATTTCTTAATGATTCAATTATTTGTTCATTGAATGATGTTGGTGGTGTTGCATTTTGAGACTTCTTAAAAGAAAGGTCAAAATCAAAATAAATAGGATTTGATTGTGTACCAGCCGTTAAATTTTGTTTAGGTAAATTTATCAAAGCATACTTTGAAAAATACATTTTATAATTAGCATTTTGATAAGCTGCTGAAATGTCTTCTGCTGCTCCCGGAAATGCGTAAAAAGATGTTCCGTTTGCTTTTAATTTCTTGTAAAGTGGTGTACTTGCCATTTAATTACATTTTATTTTATATTTCTATATATAATAATTCCACATTCACGTTTTATTTTTTTATATTTGTATTCAATCTATAAATTATGATAATTATACAAGGTGAAATGGGTAGTGGTAAATCCAAATTAGCAATGGATTTACTTAAACATAAGAAAAAAGGATTATATCTAATTTTAGATAAAGATCACTCAGTTATCCAAAGATTAAAAAAAGAGAAGATGAATTATACATTTATGACCAATTGTCTTTTAATGGATATTAAATATCGAATCTTAGAAAGAGGTGGGTTAATGAATAACGATTTGGATTATGTAGTAGTTGATTCACTAAATAAAATAAAAGACGATACTTCTTATTTAGAAAAAATAAAATACTTACAAGAAGTAGAAAAGGATTTTGGTTTGAAAATTATTCTAACTCATAATATATTAAGAATGTTAGACAAAATACCTAAAAAATTAAAAGATATAGACGGTGTTAAAATTATTGAGGTTCGTCACCCGTAGGCTCTTCACCTTGTTTTGGTTCTTCAGGTGTCTCAGCTTTTACTTGACCACCTGATAAACTTTTAACAACTTCTTCTATTGCTTTTTGAGTGCCTTTAACAACATATTCGTATAAACCAAGTGTTCCCAATTTAGTAGGTGTTTGGTCATAAAATCTCATATCATTTAAAATTGGATCAACATCATTTCTCCATTTTAAATAAAAGTCAAATAAATCACTATCATTTATCAAACCTTCGATTTTGATATCATCTGGCTCTTTGATGAATTTATCAGTGAACGAATTAAAATCACCACCACTTTTTTCGATAGTTTTATCAATCATCGATTTTAATTCATCTTTAATCTCTTGTGAGATTTCAGCCTTATTTTCATCAGCTTCTAATAATAAAAATTGTTTATACTTCTTAATCATATCATATATATTAATTTATAAAATCAATTATCCCCAAGTTCCTTTAAAAATACCGTCATACCAAATTCCAGTTTCATATAACCCACTTTCAAAAATACCATTAGTCCAAATACCTGTTTTCCAATTAGCATTTGTAAAATTACTAACAATTCTCAAACCAGTATCAAAACCATTTTCAATCGGTTTATTTAATTGAGCACCGACTTTATCAGAATAACAAAATTCTAATTTTAAATCATTTATCTTAACATTCAATCCATTAAAAGTTTTAATATAAACTTCCCAATATCCTTTGGTTGTATTTAAAAATAAATCCTTTACTTTATCAGTTGTAGCACCACCTAATTTAGCCGAAACTTTTTGATTATTTATATTATTTGCTGGAAGACCAGAAACAGGACCAATAATTGGTGGCCACCCAGAAATAAAATTAGGAACAATTGTAGTTTTATTAGTTGTAGAATTGTAAGTAGAAGTTGAAACTTTACCAGTCCAACTTTTAGGATTAATAGTTTGAAAATAAGGAGCTGTATTATAAGTAAATGTAAATACTTGTCCACTTGGTAAATAATTAGTAACATCACCATTTACTGTAATATTATTAATTCCTTTTAATCCAGCAGAAGAGATAGTATTTATAGTTGCGTTATTATCAATTACCGTATCACCAGCAAAATTAAAAACCCCCTCATAAAGTGGCGAACCTAAACTAAAATCAGTAGATTGTGTTCCAGTAAATATTGTATTATTCAAATAAATATCATTATAACCAGTTCCTAATCCTTTAACATTAATTATTTTACCATTTGGAGATTTTAGATTTATTAATAAATGAGATAAAGATTGTGTTAAACCTGGATTTGTTTCAAGATTTATTTTAACTCTAACATTTGATAATTTATCTTCTATTTCATCAGTATAGATATAATCAACAATTGAACCAGAATAACCCGTTGATACATTTGAATTACCATAAATACTATTCATTAATGTACCTTCTTTAACTTCAGATTTTAATAAACCAGAAAAACTCACCAATGAAATATTATAATCAATATAAATCTCAGTTAATTTATTTATTGTATCAACATCACATTTTAATATTGTATACCTCTTTGGATCAGAAGTACTACCAAATGTATTCAATCCACTATTATTAAATTTATCAGTAACATAAATATCATCACCAATATTAAATCTAAATATACCATTTAAAATAAACGAGTTATTATTTTCATTTATACCAATAATTTCAATATCTTCTAAAATACCACCATACCAAGTGCCGGATTTAAAGTCCATATTATAAGCAATACCACCATAAAAATCACCACTATTCCAAGTACCTGTTTTCCAAATAGAATATTTGTGAGTTGTTGAAACATCAACAGTTGTGTCTAATTTAGAATAAAAACTACCACCCGTAAATATACCACCATTCCAAGTAGCTGTTCTACTATTGTAAGCATTTGTTCCAAATCTAGCAGTAGAATATTTTTGTTCAAATAAACCGTTATACCAAATACCATTTTCAAAATCACCACCATACCAAGTACCATCAATCCAATAAGCTGGTTCATTATCAGTGTTAAAAACACCACCATTCCAATCACCAGTTACCCATATACCACCTATAAATCTACCATTATTCCAAGTACCATCATTCCAGATACCATTATTCCAGATACCCTTTTCCCAAGTACCATCATAAAATCTACCATTCAACCAAGTACCATCATTCCATACACCATCATACCATCTACCAGTATACCAAACTGATTTTGTATTATCTTCTGTATTGGTGTCAACTTCTATTGATAATTTCTTATCTTTGATATTTTTAGAATTCCAAATACCAGAATACCAATCACCATATCTCCACTCACCTGAGTACCAAGTACCACCAAACCATCTACCAAATTCCCAAATACCTTTATACCATATTAAATCATTATTAGCATCTTGGCCAATAATAGCTTCTGATATTTCAGCCTCTAATATCCAAGGGAATTTAGCATTAAGATCATCAAACGTTAAATTGTCAACTAATCTAAATCTATATCTACTAAAATCGACATTAACTAAGCTATATGTTGATCCCTCTAATTTAAGATTATCAGTATCTAATTGAATAGATTGCTTAGCTCTTTTATTTAAAGAAACATCGATTAAATCAACTGGTTCATAATTAAAGAAAGGATCTTTTCTAGTGTATTTGACATATCCACTATCATTACCTACATAAACTGGATTACCATAGTCAATATCAGTTAAGAAATCATACTCATTATAAACTTGAGTAACTGTATGATAACCAAAATATTGTTGATTCAAATATTCTGATGAGAATGTTCCACCATTAAACTCTAAAACAACACCATCACCATTACTTAAATCATGTTTTTCATAACAATGAATATAAAGTTTACCATTAATATCAACTGTATTAGAAATTGGAATTTTATATTCTTTATCCATTCTTGTTAGATTAAGAGATAACTCATTCTTATAATCAGTATATAAAACACCTGTTATATTTTTAACAGTATCAACATCTGAGAGTAAAACTTTAGTATAAGAGTCAGTTGATATTTTAAAGTTTAAGTCACTCTCATAATTATCATAAGTATTACCACTATAACTTTTTATAGTTTTACTTTTTCTTCTATGAATATTATTAAGATCTTGTAAATCATCACTTATCTCCGATAATTTTCTTCTAGATCTTATATTTATAGCACCAGCGTCTAAAGAAGAACCTATTACAAAATTAACACCTTTATGAAATTCAATTACATAACCATTTTTAAAACTATCAAAATATTTATCAATAACTAACAATCTACTAGTAGATTGTGTGCCGTGTGATGGTTGTTGAATATCAATATCAACAAATGTATCTTTAAAAATACTTTCCCATTCAAGTTTTAAATTTTCACTAAAATAGATTTTATTACCATTATATGAATTTCCTGATGATGAAGTCATTCCACCAGAATCAATATAAATATTTGAAGCTGTTAAAACACCTAATGGTATATCATTATAAATTGGTAAAGATAAATACTCTTTAGTCGCATAAAAAGTAGGATTTAAATAATTGGTTCTATTTATACTTGTCATATAATCTAATAAATTATATCTCGGTGTATAACCAAATTTTAAGAAACCATCTGTATATTTTAAATCTTCAACTATATTACCCTTAAATAAAATTGTCCAATTTTTTAAATAACCAATATAACTAGATTCTGTGTCTTCAACTATTAATTTCCAATCTCCTTTTGCACTACCATTAGTCAATAAATCATTAAAGTTTGTTGTGTTACTTACATATGAATAAGAACCAACATTTAAACCAAGATTCATCTTAGCAACACCGTTATATGGTGATGTTAATGATGTTATTGAAGGATTAGTTGTTTCAGTTGAAAATATAGTATTACTAAATGTAAGACCACTAAGTGTTATTGATGGACTATTTAAAATATTTAATATTTTACCATTAGGACCAATAAGATTTATAATTAAATTTTTAAGTCTTTCATGATATATTGTAAATTTAACTCTAATCTCACTAGTATAAATATTTGAGTTACAAGTTAATGTTTGTGAAACTGAACTTGTACCATCAGGAATACCATAATTTAACATATTCAATGATGAAAATTCTAAATAATCACTATTCGAACTAGCTTTTATTTCAGTTGCTAAATTATAATATGATGTAAAATTATTAAATTTTGGATCAATTTTCACAGAATTGTTATAATTAGACATTTCATAACCGATTCCAAGTGGATGGTTATTAAAATTATCAATTAAATCATTACCAGTTGAAAATTTATTTAAGTTAGTAAACGTAATAGAACTAGTTGATGTTTCTAATTGTTTTATAATATTTTGATTAAAGTCTGAAAACATATAGATATATTTACCACCCATATCAAAATCTTCAATTCTATTAACAATTAAATTACCCTCCACTATATCCGATTTTATTCTCAAAACATCACCAACATTAACATCAAATGATTTTTTTAAATTTTCAGCTGTTGTACTATTAGTAACACCTAATACCACCAGATAATCTTTTAAAAATAAAGTGTATTTACTCACTCCTGTTGGTGAAATAATTGGTGGTGTTCCTAAATTACCAGGATCATTACTATATCTGGAAGCGGAAGAACCAAAACCAAAACTAGGAGATAATTTTAGAATATCGAATAAGTTTGTATTAACATTACTAACCGTAGCTATTAATTGCTGTGATGTTCCTGAGAATGTTTTAGAAATTAAAACTTTGGAAGTGTTTGATAGTGGATTACTTGAATAATATTCAAAAGTTTTTTCTCTATCTAACCAATAATCATACCATGTAAGTTCTGATTGTGTCATAAAACTAGGCGCAGTTGCACCATAAACCAAATTATTAAATGTTAGTTTTGTATCAGGTGAGAAAAAAGTTTGATCAATATAAGTTGAATTTGGTAATCTATAATCTCCTTCATCCGTAAAGAAATTAAGTTTACTACCTATATCATAATCCATAAACAATAACTTGGATTTTAATTTTTTAATGAATTCTACATCCAAAACCTCAAAATCCATCATTGATGAATATGTAGCCGAATTAACAAGTGCGTAATTACCACATATTAACATTTCCTCACCTTTATAATCATATAATCTATTTGCATATAGTGTTGAAACTAAAGAAGGATCAGTAGATGATATAACAGTATTTGAATAAGTATTACCAACACCTAAATATTTAAAGTTTTTAATATCAAATTTATAAATACCATCATCACCACTAAAGTAAAAATCATCAGTTCCTTTTTGTTGAGATATATTTCTTATATTACCATAACTTTTATTAAAGTCTAAATATATAAACTCTGGATCAACAAAATTGTTTTCATCATAAGCAATTAATTTACCATCATCTGTACCAATTAAAACCACATCTTTAGTAGTTGGTATTGATTGAGTATAATATGAATAACTCAAACCCCAGTTATTAATTGAAGTTCTCCATAAATCGTTTATATGATCAATTAATAGATATTCATCATCATCATCAATTTGTTTTGATATTCTTCTTCTATGAGCAATCCATCCATTTATATCTTCTTCAAATTCAACAAAAACACCACCTCTACCACCAAGATAGAATTTAGTATCTTTAGTAAATATAACTTTGTTAAATGTAAATGAACTAAAGTTTGGAATTTCAATTCTTTTCCAAGTACCACCACCATCAATTGTTACATAAATTGTGTTGAAATCACCAACTACAACTCCTCTTAAATTATTATAAAATGAAATAGATTTAAGAGAACTGAAATTATTTAATTTTATTAATTTTATTGAAAAATCATGTTTATCAACTCTTATTAAAAGAGTATTATCTCCACATATCCAATAATATTTTTCAGTTTCATCAATACTTCTCAAATTACTTTTATACTTACATGGAATTATATTAGAATGACCTTGTTGTGTATTAAGAATAATACCAAATTCACCAACAGCAACTGTTCTCTCTGGAATACTATATGTTATACCATTTTCGGAATATGATTGAGTACCGTGTTTTAAAATATCATAATAGTTTGTTTCAAAAAGATTATTATAATCAACACGATTTCTTAATAACCAATTGTGTTTTTCTACAAACTCCATTGGTTCATTTAAAAAAGAAGTTGGGTAAAATCCATTTAATAATCTTCTCATATGAAATTGTTTATCTTTGTTAACATTACCCATCTTAACATAAATACTCAATCTAAAACATTTTTCATAATCATCTAAATCATCAAGTTTTACCAATCTATCATTTTTAAAGACATAAAGACCATTATTCTCATTATAATAAACATAATCATTAGTTAAACCTAAACTTTCTGATAAAATATATGGTCCACTAAAGTAATTTTCAGGATTAACAGAATTATCTAGAGTTACAACACTTGTTTGATTTTTTACTAAAACTTTGTGACCAGTTTTAAGTCTAACTCCATCAATTTGATAATTATTAGAAATCAGTGTTAAATTTAATTCACTGGTAGTAGCAACATCAACTTGAATATAATTTGACAAAACATCTTTCATTAACCTTTCCGGAGTAAATAAGTTTTTAACTGTCAAACCATATTCTTTTAAACTTCTTGTGTAAAAATCATAAGAAGAATTTTCATCAATAGGAGTTGGATAACTACCAGGTTGTGAAGTATATGAATACTTAGATCCTAATGAACTAATAAACCAGTTTCTAGGTTCCCATTCCCCAATAGTTTCAAATAAGTTATCTAAATTACTTACAGCAACATAAGATGAACCACTCAAAGCTTTTGAATAAAACCTTGTAGCAGATAATTCTTGTTTTAACCAATCATAGTCACTTTTCAATAAACTATCAGTTGATGGATACCATTTGTTATAATCACTATTATACTTCCACATATTATTTTTTTACTTTTAATTCCCACATAGCGGTTTTACTATCTACTTTAATTGAACTTTTAACTATAGTAACTTTTGATTTTTTCATGACGAACTTTATAGATTCAACAAAATCATCATAATTATAAATATCATCAACATATTCAGAAATATCTATTTTATATATTGTCTCATCTGAAAAAATTAAATCATATATTAATTCATCTTTTGCACTCACCTCACAAGTTATTTTAATTATATATTAAAAACTTTTAAGTCCATTATAAAGGAGAAGATTAAAATAATTAATATATAATAAAAAAAAGTAGCTTATGAGTGTTAGGAAAAAGGAACCAACTAAACAAGTACCTAAGTCTTTAGGTGAACAAAGAGTAGAGAGAAGTCAAGTTCAGTTCAATCTACAAAAAATACAAATTGATTTAAAGTGTAAGAATGAGTCTCAAAAAAATCTTGTAAAGTTAATTAATGAAAATACCATAACTATATGTTCTGGTAGAGCTGGTACCGGTAAAACTTTTATAGCTTGCGCACAAGCTCTTAAACTATTAAAAACTGAGAAATACAAAAAGATACTTTTGGTAAAAAGTGTTACTGAGTTAGAAGGAGAATCTGTTGGATTTCTAAAAGGAACTTTAGAAGAAAAATTTAATGGTATATTTGGTAAAGGATATGTTTACGCTAAAGAAGGTGAAGGAGCATATAAACCTGTTAAATATAATGTAAACTCTGCAGTAGATAGAATAAAACTAGCATTAGATCAAACTGCTGATTCTGGCGAAAAGAAAATGTTACAAAGTAAATTAAAAGACGCTAAATTAAAAGACTGGATGGAATCTAATCCTAGAAAGTCAAGTGAAACAATAGAACAATACGCGAGAAGAGTACCAAAAATCTAATTAAAAAACATGGAAGAAATATATATTTTATCAGACGGTTCACAAGTAGACATATCTAATTTTTCTGATTTCGAGAAAGTTAGTTTTTTATCAAAAAACCCTAAGGCAAAAAAGCAAAAAGGCGTTGCGAAGAGTGCGATCGTAACGTCGAAGAAACCTCAAGCACAAAGTGGGGAATCAACGCAGGTAGATGGTTCTTTGGAATCCAAAAAATATAGATTACCAACAGAAAGTGATTATGGCGCAATGCAGAATAGAGGAATATTACCCCCTCCTTCTGCAACTCCTAAGTCAACTGCCAATGTAGAAGATCTATATGGTAGTAAACAGAATCAAGATTTTAATGATCTAAAAAAACTATTAAATCCTACTGTTGATAAAAACTTTAATGAAAGAGTAAAAAATATTGCTGTTAAAAAGAAAACAAAAACTAGTGATATTTATGATTTAAAAGCAGATTCTACTGAACATATAGATGTTGAAAGCGAAGTTGCTGGAATTAAAGACAAAATAAGAAGTACAGATGCAGAATTAACACATCCGTATCTGTATTATTCTTCTAAAAATCAAGAATCGTTAAAACCAGTTGAAGAACAACAAATTGAAGACGATTTTATAGAAAGGAATTATAAAGCAAAAGAACTAGAAGCTTTTGGTATAAACCCACAAGACTTTGATGGTTACTTGAATAAAAAAGGATATAAAGACGATTTTAAAAAGAAAGAAGCAGAAGGTTTATTTACTGGCGAAGGTAGAAATCTTGGAGGATATGATATAGGTCTTGCAAGAGAATTAGCAAGAAAGAAAATGTTATTAATGTACATGGACGAAATGAAGTCTCGCGATGTTAATAGACAAGACTTAAATCAAGACCTAGAAATAGTACAAGGTGTTAGAGATAAAAAAGAAATAATAAACAATGATATATTTGACCCTAATGGTATGGCTAAGTATGTTGAAAACTATTTCCCAACTATAACTAAGAAACTAAAAGATAAAGATAAAGAAAACGCTAAACTATACGAAGAATCTAAAAAAGGAGGAACTGACTTCTTTTCTTGGGATACTGCTGAAAAGATTGGTAGAGCAAGTTGGAGCGCTGTAGTAGATAGAACAGCTCAAATGAGCGCGTCTGCTTATGAAGCATTAGGAATGGAAGGTACCGCAGAAGGTATTAGAATGTTAGATGAAGAAAATAAGTTCATTAGAAGAGACGATAGAGGCATCTCGTATGTATCTGGTAAAACAGTTACACATGACGGTACTAAATATATAGTTGATTCAAAAGGACAGATATACGATGCAGAAGCTAAAATACGTGTTACTGACTTATTCAATGAACCTTTACAGAAAAAATTAGTAGAAGAAGCAAAGTATGGACCTTCTGATTGGACGTTCAGTACTCAAGGAGCTGCTGTTCAAACTTCAGGTGTTATGGCTGATATGTTATTACAAGCGGCTATTACTCGTGGAGTTGGTAAATTAGGAACTGCTGCTGGAGAGATAAGGTACGCTTCTAATGTAGCAAAACCAGCAAGTGGATTTACTTCGTTATTAAATGACTCATCAAAACTACTAAAAAAAGTACCTTTAGAAAGAGCGACTGGATATTCTATGATAGCTCAAGGAACTATGGGTTACGCTCAAGGATATGAAGACACATTAAAAGCCGCTAGAGATAACGGTATTAATGATAAAGACGCCTTTGAATTAGCTAATGCTGCTGGACAGAGAATGGCAGTATTATACGGAACTACTGGTGTTATAAATCCACAAACTAAAGTAGTTGAAAATATATTTGGTTCTAAAAATATAGTTGAAAAAGCTATAGAACAATATACTAAAACAGGTAAAACTGGATTTGTAAGTTATATCGATGACATAATAAAAAATGCGCCTAAAAATTTAGTAGAATTTGCTGAAGAAGGTGGTAAAGAAGTCGTGCAAGAAAACATACAACAAGTAGGTGAAGTTGGCGTTAATATGATGACGAACAAAGATGCTGGTAAAAAAATAATGAATGAAGTAATGAGTGGTGATGATTTCATGAACACATCTATACTTTCATTTATCTCATCTGGTTTAATATCAAAAGCAAAGTTACCAAATTTTAATTCTGGAGATCAAAATACAGACAATTTAGCATCGTTAAGTACACTTGCTAAAAATAAAACAGAATTTACAAAGATCATAGATGGTTTAGTTGGTCAAAAAGTATTTACAACTGAACAAGCAGACAATTTAAAGAAAGACGTAAAAATCTATGCTGATAATGTAAATAAATTACCTAAATCAATATCTCCAAATGTTGCCATGCCTGTAATGGTGGAGTTAGATAAAGTTTCAAAACTTTTAGATGAAAAAGAAACTACAGATAAAGCTTTTCATCCTGAAATAGATGAAAAAATAAATATCATAAGAGAAAATATAAGCAAAATACAAGTAGAAGAAACATTAAAAGCGAAAAACAAAACAATAATAAAAGCTTTAGAAAAAGGAATAGTTAAAAACACTGAATTTAAAACTTTTAAAGATACCCAACAGTTAGAACAGTATTTAATAGACACGTATAATATGAGTCCTAAGGATGCTAAATTTAATGCGTCTAATAAAGGAATGTTTGTTAATTCACAATACTTAAATGATGTTTCAGGAGGTGGTGTTGAAATACCTGAAGGTAAAAAATTTATTTTCATAAATGAAGATATAGCTTCTAAAAGAGGTGATTTCTCAGTAGGTCAACATGAGTTCTTACATACGTTAATACACGAGACTTTAAAAGATGATCCTGAAGCTAAAAAATTATTAGGAACAGCTCTTACAAAAGAGTTGTTAAAGATACAAGAATTAATAACTTCCGAAGGAAAAGAAGATGTTGTTGTTCCTAAAGAATACGCTCAAAAATTCGGTAGATACGTTAGGTTTTACGAAGAAGCAAATAATAACTTATTAGATGACATTGATGATTACTATAATAGTTATAGAGAAGGAAAGATAACTAAAGAGGAATACTATAGTAAAAAATCTGAGATTCAAAAAGAAATAGATAGTAATATAGGTGACAAATGGGAAGAAACTTTAACATTATATTCAGACGCTATAAGTCAAGGTATAGTTAAATATGACGAAGGAACTATGACACGTCTTAAGGATACATTAAGACAGGTACTTCAATATTTAGGTATAAAAGATATAAAGTTTGAAAGTGGAAAAGACGTTTACAATTTCCTAAAAGATTATAATAAAAGTGTAGAGTCTGGCAACTGGGGGGTTGGAATGCGAAAACTTGGAAAATCTAAAGCAGAAGTAAATAAAGAATCCCTTAGAAAAGAAACTGGAACTAAAGAACCTGTAAAAAAAGTACAAGAACAAATAAACGTTTCAAAACCTAAATTCTCTTTGGCTCCAGATAGAAAATCGTCTGAAGATATTAAGAAAGACGTAAACAAAGGTTATGACAAAGAAAAATGGAGTACTGGTACTACTGACAAAGGCGAGAATAGAGCCATAGATAGAGTAT
>ENA-OSIY01000375-OSIY01000375.1-marine-metagenome-genome-assembly--contig:-NODE-375-length-25490-cov-27.898910_pt1 | contig 25490 bp, 31 predicted proteins | sample MGYA00237884_ERZ534233 | MGnify/ENA primary metagenome ERZ534233 (study PRJEB26412, sample SAMN06343840) | marine metagenome | isolation source: estuarine water | place: USA: Columbia River Estuary... | reverse complement strand
GCATTATTAAATTCTAATGGAATACACTTTCCTGACTTTGATACTATATCTCCTTGAAAGTGTATATCTACTCCACAACCATGACAGTTCATACCCATCTCAACAAACCACCATTGTCATATATTAATCCTCTATTTTTTAATTTGAATATTTCTCTTTTTGAAGATTCTGCTGTGGCATACCAATTTTTATATTCTCCCATTTTAAGCATGGCACTATTTTCTGATATACCATCTTTGAATAGGTGCATAAGAAATTCTTCTTTATTGATATGTTTCATTATACTTGCTGTAACCTGTCCTGGAGTATTCATATTCATTGTTTTCAATGCACTTGTTAGTAGAGCAATAGCACTTTCTCCATGAGATAACTCTACTGTTTCAGATAAATCCATTCTTGCGTATGCCTCTGCCATTCGATACAAGTCCTGTAGAGTTCTGTTATCTATCTGTATAGAGCCATCTTTTTGTGATTCACATCTGAGTTTAGACCAATATTGTTCTATGCAATCTGCTACTTCATCTGTTACTTTTGGAGATATTGTTCTTGCATAGTTTATGAATTTTGTTAATGTTTGTTCTGATAGACATTCTTCCATAGTTCCCTGTTTTATTTTGCGGATATGACGTGCTACCTCTAAATCATTTTCTTCATTAGGAATATCTTGGATTAGAAATAGTAAACCGAATCTTGATACTAGACTTGCTGGTAGGTTTAGATTCTCATTGATTGACATTGTGTTATCCCATCTACTACTTCTTGGGTTTGCTGCTGCAAAGATAGTTGTTTTGGCTTCCCATGTCATATTTATACCTATTTTTCTTAGTGAAAAGGTTTGATTTTCCATGACTTCATGTAGTCCTGCTCTGTCTTGCGGATTCATCTTTTCAAATTCATCTATACAGCATATACCACCGTTACACATGATTACACTTCCTGGTTTGGCTATTCGAGTTCCATCAGCTAGATTATCTACACCTGCTAATAGACCAGCTTGTGAACTAGATTTCCCAGAAGTATAATCTGATTTTTGTATTATTGATGCAACGAACTTTAATAACTGAGTCTTTGCAACACCTGGGTCGCCCATAAGTAATACATTAATATCCCCTCTAGTTTGCCCATCATCAACCCCACCCAATAATCCAATTAACATACCCTCTTTTATTATCAGCATGTTTTTTATTCTTGGTGCAAATGACTCTATTAGTTTCTTTTTATCCATCTTGTTAAATTCTTCAATTTCCTCAAGAGAGGGTAGTATAATCTTTGCTGATTCTAAAGTCATTCTTATTATGTCTATTACTCTTTTATATGTCACGTCAGTTTTTCCGATTTTAACACTACGCATTACACAGTTCACTCTGATTCTTTCCCCTGGTCTTACATTGTACACCTCATCTCCAAATACATATGCTGTGAATGTTATTGGGTTACTTGCTTTTTCTTCTCCAAATAGTATTTTGCGGACAGTTCCCATATCAGTTTGTTTTACTATAAGAGAATCTCCACATTTAGCACATACTTTAGGAATAAAGAAATGTCTCCAGTTTGGAAACTCATCAATCATATATTGTAATTCATCTTTACAACCACTACACTTTGTTACTGCAAATGTTACATAGTGTTCTATATCCCCAATACCCATTATGATTCCCTTTAATAATAATTTATCATTATCTACGTCTTTCCCACTTAGTTCGGAAAACTCTTTATGGACATACCCATCATATTCTTTCAAAATTCTTTTAGCAACTCCCGCACTCTATTTAATTCAGATGGTGATTCTAATAAACACTTGCGTAATAACGGAATATTTAGATTATCTAGATCCCTTGAGACCATATTACATATTCTTCTACTAGGTGATTCTTGATTCTTTACAAATTGTTTAAAACCAATTTCAAATTCCTTTGAAACATAAATTGTAAATCTCATTGTATCATCTAATATGTATGTCTATTTAATTGTTTCTAGCTTTGTTACGTGTAATATTTTTACAGCATGGACAAACGATTATACACTTTGGGTAAAAGACTTCGCATACTTTACATCTTCTATTAGAGTCATAAATATGTTTTGCAGGAGTCTTTTCTTCGACACATGATCCATGACACACACGCAATGTTTATTTAGTGATATACTTGTATTTATAGTATTGCATTATATGATACTCTAGTAATTTTCCCTCTGTTATTTGCCGTAATCTACTCTCTAATATAAACGCATCAATGTTTTGCACAGGTTACCCTCGTCATTTCAGTATCTATTACCTCAAAGATTGTCTTGTTTGCAAATTTAATATCTGCTATATTTAGTACGATTAACTTTATACCTGCTGATATGTATAGTTCGTTACGGTCTAGTGTTTTTTGAACCTTTCTATCATGAACTGCACCATCAACTTCAATTACTATGATACCAAATTTATTATGGATACACATTAAATCAGGATTCTTCCATTTGAATTTTCGGGAAATATTAATAGGAACTTTTTCTAAAATACGATATAATAAGAAATCTTCCTGTCCAAACCCTAAATACCATTCCCTATTAAATGTTATATGCCATCTCCACTTTAGATAACGTTTTATTGCTATTAGTTGTTTTGTATCTGATTGTCCTTGTTGTTTTTTTTGCCCGTAATGTATTCCTGATAGGTTCGTAATATGTTTATAAATGAGATATATTTAACCATTTTGATGCAACTCGTTAATTTGAGTTACAAACAAATCTCCACTAGTCATTGAAAATACTGTAAATGTAACTCTTGCGTGGATTGTAGAAGAACCTGTACTAGCCCAATGTACTCCTGATTCTGTTATTGATATTGGAACTGCTGATACCGTACTATCTTGCCATAACATTCCATACTTTGCTGTTTGTGATACTACTTTTCGTTGTCCATTACTAGCGTATGATCTTCTTGCGTATGAACCACCTGTATCTTCGGTTGCTAAATCTACATCTGCTTCTGTGGGAGTTGTACTACCTGTTCCTATAGAGTTATGTGTATTTGTAGTTGCTACTTCTCCTGTATCTCTTTTTGCGGATTGTGTTAAACCGATACTAGTAAGTATGTTATATGTGTTCTCAAAGTATATTGGTCTTGCAGTAGTTGATTTATTATTATCTAAATCGTTGTATAGTTCTAGTTGATACTTTTCTATCTCATCTATGATATGAGTTGGATTAAATTTAATTTCATTTTCTTTAAAGGCGGATAGAGTCCATAAATCAGTTTGAAGTGAAACATGCTCTGCTCCAGGGCTAAATTCTATAGATATATCATCTGGGTTATTCCCATTACTTGCAAGTATTGTCTTGTATAGTTTATCTATCATGGTTTAATTTGTAATAATATTAAAAAGAGAAGTAATCATTTCCATATATTTAGAACCTTACATTTTTCTATGATATGATGAGGTAATATATCCTCTACGTTATAATCTGCTTTTTTAATTGAATTTGTTCGTATATGATGTAAGTCAACGCCTAGATGTGTTTCATTATATTTTACTCCATTTGTTTTAAATTGTTGTAGATTTACATATCTATGGTCAAATTTTGGTATATCTAGAAAATCATATATGGAATCTATCTCTTTTTTGGGGTTTTTTACCAAGTCATTATACTCTACGAAATGTGTAATATCTTTGTTTTCAGGAAGTAACAAGTTTTTAATTGAATCAAGTGCAATATCTATCTGACCATCTCTTAATAATAAATAATCTACCTGTTCATCTATTGTTTTACCACCTTGTTTTATAAAGTTATTTGGGGTAGTATTGGATAGTTTAATGAATGATGCAATAACTTCTGCCATATCCCTTACTAATACAATCATCTTTATGTCATTTGTATTATATAATTTTAGTAAATCCACCATTGTTTTTCTACCCCAAGCGTGTCTATCTATTATATGATTTTGATTCCAATGAGAATAATAGTTTGGTATTACACCTCTCATAATATTATCATGTGATTTCATATCTGGAAAATGTTTTATCATATCCCAATTAACACATTCTGAAACTCCCCTTAGAAAATCTCCTACTGGTGAATATGCTGTTACTACAACATCTGGATTTTGATTTATTATACTACTAAGTAATGTGTTACCTGCCCTTGGTAATCCAGTTAGAAAATAATATTTCTTCATTCTCCATACACATCATCTACTGGGTGATGTGATAGACATTTATCACATGCTGTTTTATTATTCTGTATTTCTTTACCACAAAAACATTTATTCATCTTGGTTTGGTTTCTCCACTTGCCATGAATGATTCACTACCTATTGAATCCAATCCCATTCTAGTTAAAGCAAATTTATATGACTCTCCAAACTCTCCTACCATTTCATCAAGAAAATCATACATTAAAGTTATGGTTATATTTTCTCCATTTACTATTTTTTGTTGTGTAGATACTAGATATTCTCTTGTACGCATTTCTCCTAGTTGTGGGTGTATTCCTAATTGTTCCCAATATTCTACACAAGCGTTACTTGTTCTACCACCACTTGAAAGGTCTTGAATTGCCAATCTAAAACTTGCTCTAATCATGTGTTCTATCTCTTGTTTTTCAAAGTCTTTTTCTGACCAGTTTTCAGGTATGTTATTGTTTTTAACTATAGCATCATACATATCCTGAAACATTCCAATTTCCCTTAGTGTATTTTCCATACTTGCTGAAACTATATTAATCAACGATTCTTTATCTCTTATTTCAAGATGTGATTTTTCATCTGTGTTTTTATATAATGCTTTTATTTCAATTTTCATATTCTCCATTTTAAAATATGCCTCTCTAAGGGCTTGATATTTTTTATTCATTTGTGAAATTATTTGTTTTAATCTGGATAGTGGAGAGTCACTCATCATCTGTAAAGTTTGAAGTGAATAACTAGTTTGACTAGTGCTATGTCCTATAATATATGAAGCTCTATGAAGTAAAGGTAATCTGTCTTTTATCTTTTCCAGTTGTTCTTGATTTAATGTGACAAGATTAAATTCAGCAAATGGTATTACATCATTCATGTTTTATTTTATATAAATTAATATATAATGGTTTCTATTAACCTGAAAAAGAAGCTAGTCCACTTCTACTAACTGTTAAATCTCCGAAATCGGTGGCATTACCTAACGTGTCGATTGTTATATATTCAATAACGTTTAAGTATCCAGCACCCGTAGTGCCACCACCAATTAATCCTCTAGTAGATGAAGAACACCCATCTAGATAAGCTTTACCAACTGTTAAATCTCCGAAATCTGTTGCGTTACCAGTTGTTGCTATTGTTATATAATCAATTACATTACTATATACCGACCCTGTATATCCACCTGCAAATATACCTCTAGTTGCAGAAGCAAACCCAGCCATAAACGCTTTATTAACTGTTAAATCACCAAAGTCAATAGCATTTCCTGTTGTTGCTATTGTTATATAATCCATTATATTACCGATTGATGGTGAATATCCACCACCAAATACTCCTCTAGTATCTGATTCACAGCCAGCTATATAACGTCTACCAACTGTTAAACTTCCAAAACTTGTAGCGTTACCAGTTGTTGCTATTGTTACATAATCCATGGTGGTTGAATTTGAACCTGTCCACCCTAATGCAGTTACACCTCTAGTAGCTGATGCACATGAACCACTACCATAACAACCAGTTGTTAAATCTCCGAAATCTGTTGCGTTACCTGGAGTTGCAATAGTAATGTAATCAATTACGTTTGACATACTAGGTGAATATCCACCACTAAACAATCCTCTTGTAGCTGATGCACAGCCACCAAAATAAAGTCTACTAACTGTTAAATCACCAAAGTCAATAGCATTTCCTGTTGTTGCTATTGTTACATAATCAATGTGATTCATAATATATCCACCACCAAACACACCACGAGTTGCACCGCTACTACCTGCACTTGCTTGTCTAGTTTGTAATCCTGAAGATAGACCTAAATAGTTTTGTAAAAATGGTAGACTCATTTAACTGCTATTGGACTTGCTAGTAGAATATTCTAATAACACACCCAATACCTCACAATCGACTCCCAAGTTATCACTTGCTGTATCTCTACTTAACTGGAATATAACTGTATCTCCTACTGCTGGACTTCCCCCTATTGTTATTGCGGAAGAATAAGCAGAAACATGGTTATCGTTATTTGCTATATATGTATCAGTAACATTTTGAGCAGTTCCAACTGCTGTATCCATTGGATCATCATCTGAAAATGCAACACCAGCAAGATCAAAGTCTATTGTTTGTGCTGCTGAACCACCTGTGTTAGTCCAGTATAGTTTGAATCGAACTGTTCCTGCGTTCCAGTTTGCGGGGGTTGACCAATTAAACTGTGCTTTTTCAGAAGTTGTAGTATCAAAGTTAAATGATGATACCATTATGTCATTGGTTGCTAATTCTCTTGCTGTATATGCCGCACCTGCTGTAGTTACTGTGTACATTGCACCTGCTGGAATCCATAGTTCATGAGTTCCAACACAACCTAAATTAATTGCGTTATTATTTTTAGCTGATGCCACTACTGTTTGAGCAGTTGAAAGAGATGAAACGCTAAAGGATAATTTTTTTGTAGAGTCAGAAGCATCTACTACATTAAATGCAGAGTGGTATAAATTGGCAGTTTGAGAAGCTGAACCGTTTAATAGATTTGAAACCTTGTTTAAAGCATCTCCACCAAAGGTAGTTGCTGTTGAAGAAGTTGCACCTGTGATAGTGTCAAAAGCCATATAAATATGATATTACAAAGTATTATTTAGAGAAGTAATTAGATAAGGTTATCCAAGTTATCTATTTCGGTCGCATTTCCTGTAAAGTGTAGTGCAGCTAATTGTCCGTTTTGTCTAATTCTAGCATTATTATGATAGTCAGATATGGCAGTTCCATTAAATACATTACTTTGATATTCCCATAGTGCTACACTTCCAATCAGTAAATCCTCTATAGTTCCCCCATTATCTGTTCCCCCAAAATATGCTATTTCAGAGTTTGCTAACGAACCCGTTATGGCACTAGTTGAAGCAGTTCCGATTGATACACCATCTATATATACTTCGATTTGTGGAGTTATAGTTACACTAAATTGTGTGGCATGATAATCTCCAGTTAAATAATCTGATGCTATATCTGTAGAGTTTATAATAATACTGTGCCAGTTTCCATCAAATATATCAGTAGCACTAGTAATTGATTGTTCTAAACTGTTAGAGCCATCTGCCATGATTACTTTGATCCCACTATTACTTGCGGCAAGGTTAAAATCTATTGAATCAAAATCTGTACAAGCTGAGCAATAATCCTCTGCTGTATTTCCTACCATTGAAATTGTTAGACCTGCACCTACAGCACTTGGTAAAGTGATATAATCTCCTGAATCAAAATCTGTACAAGCTGAACAATAATCTGCTATTAAATCTCCTAATCGTTTTGAATATATTACTTGTTCCCCTTGATGTACTCCATCTCCTTTATACCATATTGCCATTCCAAATGAGCCTGAGGATAAATCTAATCCTACATCTGTCATTGTATAGTATTGTGAACCTGTGAATGTTGCACCTGCTCCATATTTCTTACTACTAGGAAAGGTTAATGTTCCTACTAGTGTTGCGGAAAAAGGTTGTACTGTTGGAGTTGCTGAATCTGGGATTATTGTGATAGCACTAGAGTATCTATTTCTACTAGTCGTACTTGAAGCAGTTATATCTAATCCATTAGCTGATGTATTGGTTCTCTTTCTCTTGTGGTTACTGTAAATAATCCTCTCTTTTAGTGCAGCGTTTTCTGCCTCTGGGAATACCAAAGGATTAATGATAGATAGAATCTTGTTAATTTCATCTCTATCAGCATTACCACTTCTTCTAATAAAATTAGATACGTCACTCATATTAATTCCTCTAAAGATATTTCCATTTTCTGTACACCTTGATCCTCTGATTTACATGACATTGATATTCCTATTATGTTTGCCTTTGTGTCTAGACCAGTTTTTGCATCTTGGATATAACAGAATGTGTTTAGTTTGATTAAATTAGTTACTGGTGATACTATGATATTAGAGTATGTTCTTTTTTGCCTACCTAGTATTTCCGCAGCCTGTATCAATGTTTGTCTAACTGTTTGTTCTTCCATATCGGCTCTAATTGGAAATGCCCTTTCTCTTACTTCTGGAATTTGGGAAGATACAAAAGTATTTTCTAGAGTGGTAATTAATCGTCTTGCATCATATACACGATATGCTGATTGTCCTACTCTACTAGTCCAAGTGATTGCATCTGTTGAATCATAAAATGTTCCTGTTCCTGATTTATAATCCACATTAAATGTATCAGTTATTGTTCCATATTTTTTAAATACTATGAATAGTTGTTCGTTTGGAGTTACCTCTAATTTTGGCTTTATAAATATCTCAAAAAAACTAGCAGGAGTTGTAGTTCCTAGTGCATTGAGTGTTGCAGAATTTAATAATATAGAACGTCTAATATCTCCATTGTCAGGTTTTCCACTTCCATCTGCTCCCCATATTTCTACTTTACTATCTGTTGTTAGAGTTCCTGTTCTTATTGAACGTACTGCAATCTTAAAGATATTATCTGATGTTACTGTGAAAGGAATGGCATGATGTATATCATAAAGTGTATCTGTAGCATCTGGGGTTAATCCATCACTTGCTACTAGATTTGGTGAAAAATGTCCATAGCCATGAATGAAACTGTAAAATGTATCTGCTGAGGAATCAGTCCAGCTTATTGGAGCATTTAATATATATCCTATTTTTGTTGATGTCCAGTTTTGGGCTTTGTCTCCAGATAAATCATTTGTAAATAACATTCCTGATGAATGAGCTCCTGGGTCTTGAACGATAAGGTTTCTATTGTTATCAATGTGCCAAGTAGAATTTGTAATACCTACAAGATTTGATATGATCTGTGCGTAAGATGCAATGTTAAAGTTCACATTGGCTATCTTTATTGCTGTACAATCCTCACATATTCCCTCTCCTGTGCTACTTGGTGCTGTAGTTATACTTGATAACTGAGTAATGTTATTATCTATCTGATGATCTTTATCTTGAAATACATCTAATAATAATTTGTCTATTCTTGTTGATGTATCTGTATCATCTAAATCAATTCCATTAGATCCTTTTGCCTGAGTCCTTACTAGTTTAGATAATCTTTCCCTTAATATTATTCCCCAACCTACACAAACTAGAGTTACTAGTTGTAATCCTGTACTAGGTCTTTCTATTGTTACCTCTTTTATTTTGCCGTAAAAGTATCTATTTTCAAGTGCTAATGTTTTACCAAGGTATAATTGAATACCCCATTCTCGTTCTATTACTCCAGGTCTTTTTACATCTGTTGTATCTGTGAAAATGTTATTATGGTCATGTAATAGTAAAACCATATTACCAAAGTTATCATTAATTCCTAGTTCTAAATTAAATGATATTAATTTAAAGTCCTGAGTTGGGCTACTAGTAAGTTTTGCTGATACAAAGTTATATGCAGAAGCACCTGTGGTATTTGTAATTAATATTCTAGGGTGTAATGGATTTGGATCATAGCCTGGAGTTAGAGTCAAAATGCAGTTGCTCCTGTTGATATTGCGGCAAGTCTATCTGTAAACCTTAATCTATCATCAACGTTATAATATTTCTCATCACTTGCTAATGTGGCTCTTACTTGTTCTTCTACATTCACACTTTGTCTATATCCTACTGATGATTCTATTCTGGAAACTACCTCTTGATCAACAACCACATCAAATCCATACTTTGCTTCCATAGCTGATATACCTTGTCCGACAAATGACCTACCACTACTTATGATAGAATTAGCCATTGCTATTCTAGATGCTATAATAGATTGAGCCTCATTTGGTAATGATGGGATAAACCCTTTATATCTTAATGAATGTGAAAAATGTTGTGAGAGATTGATTGTTCCTGCACCTGTAGGTATTTCTCCCATTATATCTATTCCAGATAATCTAGATAAATCCGATACTGCTTGACTACCTATTCCAGTTAGTGATTTAATTGCGTTCTCTGTTAAAACTGCATCAGATGGTCTACTAGGTGATCTGCCACGACTTTTACCTTTTGCTGATGTGAGTCCTTTATAACCTGCTCCTGCTTGTGCGGATTTAGAAAGTGATGATATAGATGCTTTAGATAATATATTAGCTAATGTTCTTGGTGCATTTGTTGTTTTTGTATTCATATATTTATCTAATGCGTTTCCATAATATACATTAGTGTTACTCCTTGCTTGTAATCTTTTTATACTTTCAGATTGATTTATTAATGAGTTTGTAACTGACATTGATATTCCTGTAGTTTTATTAATACCTTTAAATAATGCGTTCATTGTTTTATCATAATCTGTTCCACCTGTAAATGAACTTGTTATGTTTCTTTGTTTGTTTAAAATAGCTGTTACTCCCCTAAGATATTGTGCGGCTTCAACAGGAGTCATAGTGCCATTCATAACTCTTTCGTTACTATAATCTAACGCATAACCCATTATATCAAATGCGTTTCTACTTTCAATGGATATTTGTAATTGGTTTGTTTTTTTATTAATTACACCTGCAAAAGGTAATCCATCTTCTCCCATGAAGTAGTTTGTATCCCCTGCGACAAATGAACGTCTATTTTTTCCTGCCTCAATAAAACCGTACTCCGATAAAAGTTTTTTTTTAAGTTGCTCATACGCCTTTGCAGAATTAACTTGTTTCCCAAGCTCCGAACTAATACCTCTCTCTGACATTAATCTATCTCTAGCTATGCTTAATCCTTTACTTTGAATATCATACATATCCTGTGTTATAGATCCATCTTTTAGATGTATATCTAATGCTTCTTGTTCAAGACCAATAAATTCTTTCATTTTTGTCAAATCAACTGTTTCTCCAAGTACATTACTTATTTCTGCTGCAAATGCTTTGGCATAATTTTCTGTTTGGAATGATTTTTCAAATGGAGCTAATTTTAACTGTAGTGCGGCATATCGTTCATTTGACCCTGTAGAATTAATTGATGATGGTAAATTTATTTGTGATGAACTAGTAGTGGTTAAATTAGTAGGGGTTGAATTGGTAGGGTTAATAGGATTAATTTTACCAAATGATGATATACTCATATTGCTATTTCCTACAGTATTATTTACAGTATTAGCATATTCTTTATAGGCGATTGTAGCATTAGTTATATTTTTTACTGTATCTTTCATTATACTAGATACACCAGCTAATTTCACATTTGAATTAAATAATGTATCAGTTGCATTTACTGTATCTCCCATTGTATCATTTAAATCTTTCATCATTTTATTTTGTTCATCTAATGCTTGTTTTTCTTTATCTTGTATTCCTAATAGTTTATTTATTCCATCTCCTAATCCACCTACATTAAGTGTATATGCTTCATATATAGCGATTACTCCTAAAGCTGCCCAACCTAAAATAGGAACAGATGCTAATAAACTTCTAATTGATGCTGTGAGTCCTTTAGTAGCTATTGTTGCCTGAATGGTAGCAAATGCACTAGCTTTTTTTGCACCTGCATCAAAGATAGACATTCCAGCAGAAATTTTAGTTTCAAGTGCATTTAATTTAACTGCTGATGTGTTTCCCATATAAGCTCGCATTTGTGAATCCAATGCAATTTTATTTAATTTTATTGCAAGAGTATGTGAATTTGTGCCAAGTATATTTAATAGTGTTGCTTTCTGTGAAGCACTAAGTAATATGTTGAAAGTTTGTAAAGCACCAAATGTTGTGTTTGCAAGATTTGATGCCATTAAAATATAAGTATCAGTTAATTGATCTATTGCCAATCTATGACGTTCTGTTTTAACTGCTAACTGTTCTTGTGCTGTTCCAAGTTCTCCACTTATCATTGCGGCTCTTTGGGAATTTGCACCATATTTTTCTATTGCCTGTGATAACTGAGTTTGCTTTCTTAATATTTGATCTTCTGCTTTATGAAGTGCAACTAGTGAGGATTGTACTTGATTTGATGCTCTATCTAAATTAGAAAATGAAGTATAGACCTGTGCCGCTGATGTGCTAAGATTTAACATTCCTGTTGTCATTGTTAAGAAATTAACCGACTTTATTGTTTTAGCAAACCCATCTACTGAGCCAGAAACACCTGTAATAGATTTGTCAAATATTTTTACTTGACCCTCTATTTGTTTTAAACTCTGATTAAATGCGGTAGAATCGGCAGTTACCTTAATATTAATTTGATCGACTACCATAATATAATTCACATACCTGAAATAAATAGAAGTAATCTATCTTTTAGACGTGTATATTTTTTTAGGACGAAGTCCAATACGTCTTTTATTTCCAATGAACCCACTTCCTTGAATACTGATTGATCTTCTACCTGAACTTCGTTGTCTATTAAATTGTGTTCCTGTAAGTCCTACAATATTACTAGGAGTCTTCAGTCCACTTCTACGACCTGATGATATATTATTAAGATATGGGTGTGATTCTTTTAGATATGCCCTCATTACGCCCTCTATGTTTTCTCCTATTACATCTACTATTGGAGATATAAAGTTGTTTGGTTCAATGTATCTTGTTCCAAATACGATATAAACTAATTTATCATCTTGGTCAGCAGATACTCCTATTATTAAAGTATTATTACTCCTACGTTTTTCATACCAAGAGTTTGATAGTTTCCCTGTATCTTTTGGGGTATTTTGTCTTAATAATGATATTGTTTCCTTTGATATTGTATTAAAGAATTTTTCTTGTGTAACACTAATACTATCAGCTAACTTTTGAAATTCTCTAGCTACTATATCAGCTCCTATGACTGTGACGGGCATCTAGTTCATCTTCTTGATTCAATATAGATAAGATGTATTGTAATTCCATTAGATAGTCTATACCGTATTTTTCTTTTAAATCCATTACCTCTTTATAATTTCCGAATCCGCTACGAACCATATTAATAATTGGCACGAGTTCTGTTAGTTCTGGATAATCGTCTATGGCTTGTTTTCTTTCTGTGGGGTCTCTTGAACGTATAAGGCGGACAGCTTCGCTTCTTCTATTGTTGAAATTATTGATAAAAAATGGTAAAGTTCCGCCATAAAGTCTCTAAACTCTCTTTCAGTACAGTTTGTATCTACTACATCATCTACTGTAGAGTTTAGTCCTACCTTACATAATTTCTCCCACCATATATCATCAAATTCTAGAGCATCACTTTGAGTAAGTTTTCCATCTTCATTTTTCTTTATAATTGCTTTGTATTCTGCTTTAAACCATTTTAGGTCTTTCATTGAAATGTTTTCTATAACTTTATATTCCTTAGTTTTAATTGCCCAAACTTTCTTTTCAATATTTAAATACACCATATAAAATCTTTATTTGGTTAGTATATAAGGCTTATGTAATATCTGTAACTGATTCGGCTCGAACTGTGATTGATTCGATCAAGGCATCTGTTGAACCTGCTGAATGAGTATATCCATAATCTGTAATTATACAGTTTGCAAAAGTGAATGTTTTAGATGGTGAAGATGTGAATTTATATGATGCTGATCTTGCGGTCTTACCCTCATAGTCGGTGTACATTGCAGTTATGTTACTTGCTGTTCCTGCAAAGACATCTGTTGTAAATGTTATTTGTCTTGATACTGCTTTACAATATGTTATATCTGTTTCTCCGTTTACTGACATTACTGCTATTCCTCTTGTTACTGTTGTGGAAAATGAACGTTCACCATATGTTACACTATTCCAAGTAAATGGAGTTCCACCGCCTGATGTGTGTAAGATTGGATCTGATGATGTTTCAGAGGAAACATATACTGGAGTTCCACCATCTCCTGTTGATGTTGCAGGAATTGTTATATCTTTACAAACGAATGTAATGTTACATTCCCAAACTCCTCTATTAAGTGCCATTGTTGCTGATGATGCTCTGCAACCTCTCATATGTTGATAATATTCTGTTCCACCTAATTTATAAGAATATGTAAATGATAATGAAGAATCTGGACAAAGTGTTGCACCGCCACTTGCGTTCCAAGCATATCTCCATAATGCTGTATCGATTGGATTATATTTTATACTAAATGAATATAATGATTCTGTTTTAACTCCACCTATAATATCTTCTGACCCTATTACATTAACATCAAAGTGTTGAACATCTGGAGAAATGGTAATTTCTGTATTGTTTCCTACAAGGATAAATGTTGAACTAGTTGGTGTAGTTCCAAATGAACCTGGTGTACTAACTGTGTCGCCCTCTGTAACATATTGTAACTCTTTTACAATATCTCTTTTAGTTGTAATGTTGTGTGCTGAAACTGTCATATTATATTTCTACGAAACCACAATATAGAGAAGTATTTATGTCTTTACTTTATAATAGAATATTACTAGTTCTCCTTGAGATATAGGAGTATAATCATCTTCACCGTTAGGGTCTATCCTATTAAATGTAACTTCTGAATCCTCAAAGAAAGCAGCTTCACTATTTGCACTATCGCTCTTTACTAGTCTAGTTCCGCTATCAGGTGCTAGTGTCCATAATATACGATTAACCTCATCTTCTAATTGAGTCATTATTGTTAGTGTTTCTCCTTGTATTTCTATTAGTAATTTAAATGACCAAGTATGTTTATCATCTCCATTGAAATCCATGTTGGCATCTTTTACCCTTTCTCTGGAAAACAAGTTTACCCTTATTGAATTTAAATGTGCATCATCTTGACGAGCCATGCTATCAGGTGATTCAGTATCACTTTCAAACTTTGGTGTTATACTGCTTGTGTTACCTGCTGTCCAATTTGTTTGTAAGTGGTATCTAATTGTTTTGTCTAGGTTTTCCCTAGTGCCGCTTAAATTAGTAAAAGATACAGCCATCTACACATACCACACAGTTCCCCAACGATGCTCACTTGCTGGAGCTTGGTCTTTGTAATTCATTAATAGAACCTTTATCATATCTAGTATTTGTGGTATAGTCATTTCGTTTTCCCTATTTCCTCTATTGCGGAGAATCTCTGAACCTACTAGATTTGCAATATCCCCAATAGCTGTAGGAACAGTAGCAAAATCTTCATTTCTGTTAAGAATATTATTAATTAATGTAGTTACTGTATTTTGAATTGAAGCTAATATCTCAGGTGTACTTGCTTTAGTTCCACCCCATGCAAGTTTCTGGATTTCATCTGTGCTTCCGTATTTTGTCATTGATAGTGTTTATATATACAATAATAAATAGAAGTAATACTCATGTATATATTAGAAATACCTATAGGAATGGAATGGTTTCGTCAAGCAAACAAATATATAGAATCACTATACCATCAAACTGTTGATAAGTGGACAGGTAATGTAATCATAAAAAAGACTGATGATAAAGGATTTGAAGATGAATTTGACTCCATAATTAAACAAATGGGATTTTAATCCCTATCTAAATTTATTTTCATCATAGTATATTCTATCTCTGATTACCCTATCCTCTGTGCGGAAATTCTTATCGTGATATAACTTTATTCCTGGAATGCCTGTTCTTTTTGGGTGATCTTTAAACCATCTGTGCATCTCGTTTATTATTTCGTGGTCGCCTCTCCACAAAGAACCATGTGATAATGAAGTTTCACTTTGTATATGTCTAAAGTCAAATGGTGCTTTGAATATTCTAGGTCTAGGCATTTCTGTTACTTGTGGGTGTGATTGGAATACTGGAAAACATTGAGCATCTCTTGATTGCAGTTCGTGTAGAGTATCTTGGAATGAATCATCTATTACAGCGTATTCATCTGAGTCAAGTACGAGCATATAATCCATATTGTATTCTTGGGCAAGTTGCCAGTATCTATTTCTTTTATCTACCTGTGAATTATCATGTAATTTGATATAATGTATTTTTCTATATCTTGATACCATCATCTGAACTAATACCTCGTCATATGACAATTTATCATCTCTGTTTTTATATCTTCCATCTATTAGGAATATTTTATCTACATTTTTATAAAAGCCATTACTTGATAGTATCCTTTCTAATCCATATGGATCATCAAATATGTTTAGACCTACTCCTAATTTATACATAAGGTTTATATGATACCATAGTATATAAATATAAATAAAAAAGTGATTAGAGTAATATTACTCTGAATCTTTCTTGGCTTTGGTTATTGCATAATCTATTGCAAAACCTGTAGTTAGTCCAATCAATACAACTGCGATAGGATTTAATCCTGCAATCGATAGTGTTTGTCCTACTACTATTCCCGCGAAAATTGCTGGAATTAATGCACCTAACAGTTTCTTTATCGAATAAGGTTCTTCACTATTGAGATAACCTCTAATAGTATTTAATCCTGATCCGATAACAGTTCCTGTTACTGCAAGGAGTAATGGTTCTACCATGTCTATTATGATTTTAATGTGTATATAAACTCTATGTTATTAGTATAATATCCAATAGTGATTTGAGCCTCTCTTTCTTATTTACTTTTGCCATACTCAACTGCCTCTCTGGATACTGCTAATCCTGATGTAAATATTGCTGCTAATAGAGATACTACCAATATTTGATTTAGAGTAAATTCAACGTTGAAAACTGTATCTGCGACATTACCACCAATTAAAGGACTGAAAAATGCAACCCCAAAATTACCACCTATTCGAGCTAAAGATTTTACAAATTTAGAGCAAGGCATATAATAGTATAATAAAAAAAGAATAAAAAGGAAGTGATTCTATGCTTGTATTGAACTTACAATGACGTAAGTATTTGCATCTAGAATGTCAGCACCAATGCGGTGTGTCCAAACTATATCCCAATATTGTCCTTTGATAGTTTTCTGGAGTTCTAGTTCCATATCTCTCTGGGAAGCTAATGCCCAAGATTTGCCCTTAACACAAACCAAGTTTCTATATGCGTTAGCATTGGTCAATAGTTCGTTTGTAACCATTATGTCAATACCGTATATCATTTCTAGTTGTCCTAATCTTGTTACATTTGCATTACCAATCATTGTGTATTGGGTTAATCCAGAAGCTGTCATGAGTGATTCAAAAGCTCTTGGGCTAATGAAAGCAATCAAGTTGCCTGGGGAAGTATCTTGACCAAGTTGTTCCAAGTATCGTTTTGCGAAACTTAGACCATCTTCATCAAATTCTCCACACGCATCTTCAAGTGTTCCTGTAGTAACTGCTGAACCATCTGAGCCACTAATATGATAAGGTGCTGTTGTAGTTCCACCAAAATCATGATCTGTTGCTGCTAGGTCTTGTACGATTAGTTTATGCTCGTCACGCATTGCTTCGAGTCGAGCAGTTTCTCTAAGTGCGTTTAAGAAAGCACCTGGGAAATTTTCTAGTTCTGACTTTTCTACGGTTTGTCTCCAACCTCTTACTGAACATGTTACATCAACAGAAGTTAATGTGTGTGTTACAGCAGTTATGTCGGTTGTTGGACTTTCAGTAATAGCACCTGCATCTGGCACAGTAATTTTATAGAATCTTGCTGCACTTTGTCCAGTTGGGATAGATTGGTATTGACCAAACTGTCTAACTGGTTTTGAGGTCTTACTACCGTATTGAATGGATATTTCTGTATTTGTAATAGTGCCTGGAATTGTTCCAGAAGTAGAGATTGCCTCTTGCACTTGACCATTTGCAGTATTAACTGGAATGGTGTGTGCTTGAATCCAACCCTCTTTATCTATTTTCAATCTACCGTATCCATTTTCAAATACTCTATCTAAGAAACTTTTGGCATCTTCATCAGTAAATTTTTCTTCCAATCGCTTATTTGCGGTTTCAGAAACTTCACTTTTTGGAATCCATGCTTCTTTGATTTCAGAGATAACAGCTTTAATTGTTTTCTCGTTTGAGCTTTGAATTTTTTCAACGACTTCATCTACAATTTTACTTGTATCGATCTGTTCAACTTTTTCGGTTACTTCTATTTTTTCAATAGGAGTTTCGTTAGTCATAAGTAAACTCGAATTAATTTCTTTATCGGAAGTAATTATCTCAATGCCATTTACAAACTGTTCAAATTCTTTTGGAAATTCTAAACTAGGACATATTTTTTCTATGACTACTAGAGTTGATTCTGGAATACCTGGAGTCTCTACTATTGATAATTCTGTAGGTGCTGAAAGTACGGGTGCTTCAAAACAACCTTTACCCTCTGGGTGACATATCTGATTTTCTTTCTCTACACTTGCACCTATTGATACTTGGAAAAGATGATCATCTATATATGATTGAAATTTTTGATCTGTTATTTCTGCTTCGTAACGAACTTGTCCTTTTTCTGCATCAAATGTAAATGTTGCAGTTCCTATGATTCCCTCTGCGGATTGGTCATGATTATATCGAAGTGGAACTGTAACACCATCAAATTTTGCTAATTCTTGTGGAAAATAGAATACTCCATTTCTAGATACTCTGGGCATGATTGCAAGTCCAGTAATCTTTTTAGCCATGATTTCTTTCCATTATATAGGACATTAAGAAGTAATTGATTCTACTATTCTTTTCAAATATCCCTGAGGTTCTTTATCTTGGATATATTTATTTAAAACACCAATTAATGAGGTAAAGTCTTTTCTTCCTGTTACTAGTATTTCTTGTACTATTGGTAGTTTAGATTTTCCTTGTATTTTATACTCTTGTAATATAGGGAGTTTAGATTTTCCTTGTATTTTGTTTGTGGAAATTAATTCAACTATACCATTAAATCTTACTAGTGATTCTACTAAACTAAATCCATTTCCAAATACTTTAACCTCTATTATTTCTGGGGATTTTAATGTTCCTTTGACTCTAGTAGAAAATGCTATCTTGCTTATCTTTGTGTTAAATATTAATTTTTTCTTTGTAGAGCCTGAATCACTTGCGGGAGTTGCAGTAACACTAGTTGTATATGAAGAATAACCAGCAATGTTTTCTGCCCTAACACGAAAATAGTATAATATACCATTAACCAATCCTGTAATTGTGGCACTTGTAGATGTAGTTACACCATCAGCAAATGTAGTCCAACTTGAATTATCTAATGAATATTGAACTACATAGTCTATTATAGCAGAGCCACCATTATTAGATGGTGCTGTCCAGTTAAGTAGAGATTGAGCATTTCCACTAGTTGCAAATAATCCAGTTGGAACACCTGGAACATTAATATCTACTGAATAATTACTTGAATCGTAGTTTAGATATGTATAGGTCAACCGATATACACTTCGCCAGTAAATTTAAATTCTGAACTTAATGGCTTTTTGCTATCTAATTTAGGAGTCCAATATACAAAAATCTCTCTAACTTCATTAGCAGAAAGTGTTTCAGGATACTCAAATTTCAGCTCTGTGTTTGATGTCTCGGCTTTGATATTATGTACACTCCAAGTTGGGTCAATGTTTTTCATATACATTTTATATTTTGTAGTTCTTCCTAATTCTACTCTGCCCAAATCTAGAGCTTCTAATGTATAGTTTCCCTCTGGGTCAGAAAATAATCTAATCATCTTTTAAACCTCTAATAAATGATAATATCTCATCAGTATTCTTTTTCTTTTCGGCTCTGTCTAATTCTTCCCTCATGTTAACCATATTTTTTAAATCTTGCATTGCCGTATTTACTTTCTCCTGTTTATCTGTAAAGGAAGTATCTTTTACTGTATCGTTTGAAATTGTGTTAGTTGGTGTGACACTAGTAATCGGTAACAAATCTTCCATATCTGCTTGGTCTATATCAAGTCCTGTGGTTTTTGACAAGTATCTTCTTAACTCTGATCTCTTGATACCGTTATCTCTGTATAATGTAAGTGCATCTGGAACTGTCATTTCTGCTTTACTTTCAAATTCAAATACTAGATCAATATCTTCTGCTTTTGTTTTGTTACCTAATGCTCGTAGATAAGGAATAATAATTTCGGCTTTGATTTGTATTGATAGCCTCTTTTGTATTCTTTTTACCTTTCTGATAAGAACGGAATCTGTACTTTCTGATGCTGCTCTTGCAGTAAATCCAGCGTTAAAGAACTGTAGTGGGAATTTAGAACCAGGCTCTAATACATCTCTTTGCAAGTGTTCAATGTAACCTGCAAATTGAGCATTACCACTAACCTCAAATTTCTCTACTTTAAATGCTTTATCTGTAACTATCTTCATTCCAGGCTTTGCCTTTTTCAAAGCATCTGCTTGTTGTCTAATGAAATCCTCTCCTGCATCTTCAAACTGGAACATCAATAAAGGACTAGCATAAGCGTGGAATATCTCTGCCATACTGTTCTCTATTTGTTTCATTTGGATAAGTGGAGAATCATAAGTAGTTCCAGTTCTAGGGTCTAAATAATCAGATAATATAGAATGGAATATTCCTCTACCCCAAATCTCTTTTGAAACATTAGAGAGTTTAAAGTGAACCATGTCTTTTGCTGCAAGTACAATATCTTTATTATTAACTTTCTGGATATAGTTTTGTATCTTTCCTTTTTTGTTTCTTACTACAGTATATATTGTATCTATTGGAACTTCAATAAAATCTGCGTTCTTTGGAGCTCTCTCCCATATTAGATTTCCTACACCAACATAACTGTATAATCCATCTTCTAATAATTCTTCAAATCTAATCTCATCAAACCAATCTCGGATAAGTTCCTGTGTGCTTTGTTTTTTAGCCTTTACCTTTATGCCCGAACCCATAATCATTTGAACATAAGTTTCCCTTGACATATCCAGTCTTGCATCTTTGTTAATAGCATCAATCATTTCGTCAAAAGGTTTATCTGGAGTAAATTCATTCTGCCAGTCAGATTCATTAACTTCTGATTTATTGTGAAAATCTTCTAAAACCTTTAAAACTCCAATGTTTTCATACTTTTCTTTACTAATTCTGGGTAAAACCTTGGCATTTGGATCAGAAACATCACGTCTTGGGTTAAAAATCGCCATAATATAATAAAATGATATTAACGATATAAGGAAGTATTAATCGAAGAACATATCATCAGAACCATTAACTCCTATACAAGTTATTCTATTTCCTGATGATTCTAGCATTAATCTTGTTTTATAAAAACCGTTTAGATATGGACTGTTGTCTTGCGAAAACTTTATTAAGATGATTCCTACACTACCAGTATTGGTTAGACCTGTAGTAGTTGAGTACACAACACTCCCGTCATAATCAATAAATTGTAATGTTGGCGTGAATGAAGATATATCTCTTGTAGTAGCAAACCTAGCATCATCATATACCGTTCCTGATATATCATATGTATTACTAGTCGTGAAATCCCCCTGAACCCACATTTTAGAGTCAAGTTTTAGGTATAAAGGCATAACCTTTTTATATCATAATATCATTAAATGAAGTAAAATGAACCACCCAGAGATAGATAAACTTGCCAAACAAAATATCTTTGAGATAGTTAAATACCCTGCTTATTTTTCAGATATTATGGTAATGAATATGATTCGTAGTAATACTGATACTCATGTTATTTATTATATTGCTCTTATGAATGGAATTATTCCTATTGTTACTTTGGGCAATTACAAGTCGTTTGTTGCGGACTTTAGCAAGAGAAAGAAAAAGATTTAATATATTCCTGCTACTATTCCTGAACCCAATTTATAGTAATACATTGCTAACAAAAAAGCATCACCAATATCAAATGGATTTTGTGTTGTCTTATCAGGTAATCCTTTTTTGTTAACTTTGATGGTCATTAATTGGTGCTTTAACTTTTTAAATGCTGGGTGTATTTCTACTGTGAGATTATCGACATGATTAACTGCATAGTTTAACATTCTATCTCCATGTATGCCAAATAGTACAGGTGTTACAACCATGTGATATTTATCCCTCAAGTCTTTAATGATTTCAGGAACTGCACCATCTACTATAATCTTTTTAGTTTTAAATCTTCTTGATAGATCAGCAATTCTTTCTACCATGTCTATGTATGATGCCCTCTTGTATGATTCGGAAAATATAACGGATTTTTTTCCCTTTCTTTTCTGTATAATACATATACCAAATTCAGAAGAACCAAATCCTGGGTCAGCACCAATTACTCTGTCATTAGTATCATCTGATTCATTCCAATCATATTCCTTGCCAGTTATTTCCTCTAGTTTTTCAGGTGTAAATATATCTCCAGTATTTTTTCCCCATATGCCAAGATATTCTCTTTCAAATGAACGAGCCTTACTTGCCTCTCCTATGTATAGTGGGGAGAAGATTGAAGTCTTAGTTTTCGGGTTAACCTTAAGACCTGCCTCAACATAAAAGTGATGTCGTTTATAGATAGAGTCTTTTTCCCCCATGATTTCATAAAAGAATCCTGTTGGGTCTTCCCCAGCAGTAGATACCCATACAACCCAAGAGTTAGACTTTCCAATGTATCTCTCTCCAACGGTTCTAACGACTGAATCATCTTTAAGTTTAAAGAAAGCTGCCTCATCTCCAAAAAAGATACTAACACGAGGAATACCTCTTGCTGAATGAATGTTATTTGCAGGAAAGCATTTGATTCTTGAACTATTGACTTCGAGTTCGTAAGCTCCATGATCTACGTATTGCAAACCTTTCTTTATTAATAAATCTTTCGCCCTAAGAACTAATTCTTGTGCAAGGTCAACGTTGGGTGCTGTAATTATACATGCGACTTTACCATAAAAGAATACATCTGTAAAAGATTTCCAGAGAATCCATAATAACATGAACTGTGTGATTCCTAACCCAGTTGCTTTATATACTGCAAGGCATTTATTTGTTTCAAGTGATTTTAGCATTTCTTCTTCATATTCATATACTGGGTGATATATTCCATCTCGTTCATCTCCGCCCATTGGGTGAAATATAAAGTGCCAAAAGCAACAATGCTCTTGTTTGGATAAAGAATCATAGCACCAAAACTTGACTGGGACTTGAGGTAAGTCGTCAGTTGTCGCTGATGCTATTATCCTTAATGTTTCCTTGGCTGCTAACCCCAATTTCTTTTATCTCCTCAATTATTAATGGAACAATCATTCTTTCTCTTTCTCTCTTTAATTTTTTCACTCGTATAGGAAGTTCTACGTCTTGTAACAATTTGAATTTGTCTATTTTAACATCATGTTTTAATCTCATTAATTTTATCAATAAATCTTTATTTGGATTTTCTGCATCTCGTTCTAGATTGATTAATTTTTGTATATCGTCAATGTCATTATCCAATCCCTCTTTTGCCCGAATAAATTCTCCTACATAAGAATCTAAAGCATCTTCATTTACGGTTTTTTCTAATTCGTTACGAATCTGCACTACGTGATAATATATTCCCTCTGAGGAAATCTCTCCGTACTTGCTTTTGAGCATTGTATCTGAATTAATATAGTTTGCAATCTGTGTAGTTCCCATAGATTTGTAAACCCATAGATCCCAAATTAATTTATGTAGGTCTTGGGATAATTCAGGATTTCGTGCCTTAGACATTTAGATACCTCAAGAATTTTTCTCTTACAGTATCAATATTATGTTCTAATAGTATATCGGGGGATAATTTTACACCCTCACTAGTCCAAACATTTAATCCACATGACAAAGCCTGTAATCCTGTACAGGAAGTGGCATTTATAGTTTGTGGTATTGGCTTGTTATAGTCAAATTTCCAATCTACATAGTTGTAATATTTGTTTAAAAGATTCGGCATATCTCTATATGGTATGATTTCTTTTTGTCTATTGATATATTCTACCTCTGGATACTTGCCCAAAATAGTAGGTTTTATGGTATCTATCTGATAATCTCGATTAATTGCCAAATAATTTCTCTCTCTCAGAGAAAGATTTGGTGTAAATAATGAATCATCTATAGGCACAGGTAGATAAAATGCATTAGGAACTATCGATAATAGGTCAGGTGTTGATACAATTATTCTTAATTTGTCCTTTATGCTATTAAACATTGGGTCATTTTTCAAAACATCTCGTAATTTCGTTCCGTGGAAGAATAAAACTAGGTTTTCTTGAGGAAATTCACTATAAAACTCTACAAAATCATGTAAAATTACATAATCTGCATTATACGAAGAATTATGTGCTGCCTGGAGTAGTTTAGCAGTATCATCAAATATAAAAGTCTTGTTATAATATTCGGAAAAACCAAATGGGTCTAAACCCTTTAATTGCATCACTATAGACTCATCAGTACATAACATCTCTGCAACACCAGCCATAGAATACACATGTAATACTTTCATAATATATGATATATATTATATTATAAAAATGTAGTGTTGTTACGTCACACTACACACTTCGACCTGAAGTAACGGGCTTAAGAGAGCTACCTTAATAGAGCCTAGGTTATATTGGTAATCCCTGACAACCAAGTTATATTGTAATGACACATATATAAACATTGCGTAGCAATGTCAATTTAAAAAATTTTAGTAAAAAAAATTAAGTGATGATAAAATCATCTGACCAACCTGACCCACGCCATTTTTCATCAAATGCTTTTATCTTTAGAGTAGCCTTTCCCTTGAGTGAAATTCCTTTTCTTTTTACAACTATTTCCATGGTATTATCCCCTGGTATTGTTTGAAAGGCAATTACGGGGAATCCATCTTTGTATATCCCACCACTAAAGAAATATGCTCCATCTATTTTTATATCAAGTGTGCTTCCCTCAGCAACACTATTACCGTCTTTTCCCTGAAAAAAAGAAACTGCATATTTCATATTATGGTATTATCGTATCTATTATATATACCTTACTACATGCGTGGAGTGGAAACAGAGGTCAAATTCATTTCCACTCCAGTCACATAACCTACATTTCCAGTGATACATATCATAAAAGCAAAAACATAGACATACATACATACATCATACACATATACAATGTATGTCTATACGTCTATTGTTTTCAAACTGTCCTATACCATTGGAAATATAGGTCTCGTGACTGGACTTACATAAAATACGACCTACGTTTCCAGTCCAGTCATGTAATCATATATTTATAGTACATACACTATAACATAAACAATGTTTACCCATACTCGTATAGAACTATCACAAATTAATGAGGCTCACAGAGATGGTAAACATTTCTATGTATATGATGGTATAAAATATCCTAGTATTACAACTATACTACATTCTTTTCCAAATCCAGGCATAGAGAAATGGAAATACAATACTGCAAACTGGCAAGAGATTCAAGAGGAATCAATGAGTGTTGGAACTGATCTCCACAAAAAGATAGAGGAATACTTGAAAGGAAATAATATAATAGCATCTAATCTAGTAGAAACACTATTCCAAAACATGACCCCACAGTTAAATAAAATAAATAACATCAGATGCCAGGAAGCAAGAATGTTTGAACCAAACCTTAGAATTGCAGGAACTGTAGATTGTATTGCAGAGTATGACGG
>ENA-OSIY01000374-OSIY01000374.1-marine-metagenome-genome-assembly--contig:-NODE-374-length-25539-cov-5.774841_pt1 | contig 25539 bp, 21 predicted proteins | sample MGYA00237884_ERZ534233 | MGnify/ENA primary metagenome ERZ534233 (study PRJEB26412, sample SAMN06343840) | marine metagenome | isolation source: estuarine water | place: USA: Columbia River Estuary... | reverse complement strand
ATTTAGAGCAGATAGTTAAGATTGATTTTGAACTTGCAGAAAAGATTAGAAATGACCATAAAAATGGTTTAAATACAAATGAATTATCTTTAAAATATAATGTCAATCGATGTAGTGTAAAACCAATTTTAAATAACACAACTCATACCCAAGGGGACAACAGAGATGTTCGATCTAAATTGTATGTCGAAGCATGGGGTGAGACTAAACATTATTTAGATTGGCTCAAAGATGAAAGATGCATTGTAGATAAAAATACTTTATATGATCGTTTATTTAGAAGAAATGCACCGCCAGAAATAGCAATGACTATCAAGCCAGACAAAGGTAAAACAGCTTGGGTTAATCCAGATTCAAAAAAGAAAACTCATTTATTTGAGTATGAATGTGAAGAAAAAAGCATTCTTGCCTGGTCAAAAGATGATCGCTGTGATATCAATTATCAAAAGCTACGTTATAGATTGCTTAAATTAGGTATGACTTTAGAGGAAGCTTTAAAGGAGAGTTAATCTCTCCTTTAAAGTATAAAGTAAAAGATGCAAAATATAATTTTATTGGTTGGTCATACAAGAAATTTGGATCTTTGTGCTGATTCAATAATAAAAAATTTATGTATTCCCAATGATGCAAAAGTTATTGGTTTTACTTATGATTGTTTAGGTTATTGGCCAAATGAAGAATATAATAAAAATAATAATATAAAACTTATTTGGAAAAATGCTTTCAAAGATTATTTATTAAATTTATATATAAAAAATTATTCGCCCGAAGAAATACATCAAGATAACCAATTAGCAAATATATTAAAAAATAATAACGATCAAGCTCCAACAAATCATAGTGTCTCAATGTGGAGAACTAGAACTCAAGCACTTTCTATATTGCCAAAAAATATAAAATTAATTTTATCTAGACCAGATTTGCAATGGCTAGAAGAAATGATTATTCCAGATTCAGGATTAGATGTAATTGGCCAGAGTGGGATATTTGATGATAATTACTTTGCTGGCTCATTAGAGGAAATTTCAATATTAAAAAATATTTATTTTCAATATTCTAATATTTGCAATAAATATAATATATCTTCAGATACACATACTGTACTTGAACATTATCTAACAAATGAATGTGATAATTTAAATTTATTAAATCCAAATTATTCAAGATATTTAATATTAAATTCACAAAGTGGCAAATATAGAACAAATTGATTATGTATAAATTTAATTATCAAAACCTTGAGATTAGAAAATGCTTGATCAAAATAAATTATATGAATCGCTCCTGTCTTGGATAGACAATAATACATCCCGAGTTTCTGTCGCTCAAAATATTGCAAATAGAATAAAAAATTTAAATTTAATTAATTCATATCGTAAACTTCCATTTGAAATTGTTCCTGCCGACAAGGAAGCGAATGATTTTAAATTAACTGTATTTTTAGATCATCCTAAGAAAGGCTCTTGGGATTTAGTTGTTTTAGATCATGGAATTTCACTTACAAATTTAGACAAGCCTGAAGAAGCATATGAATTAAAAACTTATGAAAATATTTTTGATTTTATTGATGGCTTAAATGATGAAGATATAAAAATTTATCACGAATTTCAACTTGCAGTTGAAGCAAGAAATTATACAATAGTGAATAAATTACTTTCATCTGAGCTTAAAAAATACCATGAGACTATTGATTCTGAGCTTAAGGCAATTAAGAAGCTCCTTACCACAACAGAAAATTCTGGATTAACAAATCCTGGAGATGGTTCTGTATCATATTTGAGCAGGGTGATGGGCAGATGGGATTTAGCTCTTCTTTGGTCTCCTTGTCCATTTGTGGTTGTATCAGATCCAGAAGCCACAACTATATTGCAAGATAGAATTTATGATTTTAAAATTCTAGAACAAGAGTCTTGTCAAGTAATCAACAATATGCAAAAACTATGTGTGATGTCAGATATGGACATTGAAATCCGTACTGATAGCAAAGAAACAGAAATGGATGCTCCAGGATGGGTTACATTAGATGAATTAGGTATACCAAAAATTGGCCCACTTATCCATGCAGTTAAAGTAGCTGCATATTCCAAATTTGAAGGCAACCTCCGCAAGGAGCAACCATTTAGTAGATTGATACTGTAAATGAAAATCGCTCTTTGTGGCTATTATGCCAAAAATAATTTTGGTGATGACATGATGGCTGATTGCTTGTCAGAAGTATTATCTTCTGGTGGCAAGCACACAGTAAGAGTTTATTCTGATACTGCGAATTTAAAAGTATATAATTATAAAAATCATTCGCACCTTGACAACGATATAATTGTAATTGGTGGCGGTGGGATTATTGATAATAAATTCTGGGCTTTATCTGAAGACAATTTAGAAAAATTAAATAATAAAAAAATTATATTTTTAAATGTCAATATTTACAGTGAAGCAATAAAAAATATTGATTTCATGAATAAATTAAAATGCTTAAATGCGCATTGGTGGGTAAGAGATAAAAGCTCTGTAGATTTATTATTTTCTGTTGAAATTGAATCTAATTTTTTACCTGATATAACATTTAAAAATATTGTTGATAATAAAAATAAAACAAATAAAAAATTATTAAATGTATTTTTAAATTTTTATGCCCTAAAGGGTTTATTTGATCACGACAATGTATCTAATTGGGTAGAGTGCCAAGCTAAAGCGCGCGAATTAGCATCTTATTTTGATTGGTTAACAACTTTTGGTTGGAATATTCAATTTGTGCCTTGTCAAACTGCATCCGACGTTGATGACAGGTTGATATCTGCATATATTTTTGGTTTGTGCAAAAATAAACAAAAGATCAATTGGATATCTAAACCAACCAATTGGAAGAATATTGTAAAAATTATAATGGATAGTGATTTAGTGATCAGCCAAAGATATCATTCCACAGCTTTTGCAGTCGCTAATGGCATTAGGGTGGTAGATGTTACTCATCATTCTAAAAATATAGAATTTTTAAAAGATGTTGGTATTGTTCAGGCTGGTGTAAGTCTTAAAGGATTAACCAGGCCAAGTTTAATTGAAGCAACAAGGTATGCTGAACACAATTCAAATTTTAAAAATAATTTAAATAATTATAAACTTTCTGGATCACAGAAGTGGGTTGATTTTGAATTGGAGTGGAGCAAGCTTGTAAATAGCTGGAGTAAATAATGTCAAGTCTTTTAATTTCGGGAATAGTTTTTTTATTTTTAATTTGGATAGCCTACTTATATATAACCATTAAGAACAAGACTGATAAATTTCATTGTGGTTATATTTCTGATAGATATGGTTCTATATTTGATAAATTTATATTTTCAATTGTAGATATATTTTTATTTATTCCAAGGTTTATCATTGGTCTATTCCGTCCTAAAATGAGCGCTGATTTTTCTAATGATTCAGCTTCTGACGGCAAAATTAAAGTTGCATTTATTGGCAATTATGGAACTGCCTGTGGAATTGCTACCTATAATGAAGCCCTTATTGCCGAATTAAAATACCATGTTGATATTAAGGTTTTTGCAGAATATTCGGATGAGCAAAGATCTAGCAGATTAACTGATGATCCTTCTTGGCTAATTAGATGCTGGTCTAGAAATGATCATCCAAAAACTGATTTAATAGATTGTGTTACTTCTTGGAATCCTGATATTGTTCATTTTTCACACGAATATGGTATTTGGCATAAAGCATATTATTTTACCCAAATTATTTCTACCTTTAAGCAACTAGGGTTTAAAGTCATTTCTACTATGCATAGTGTTTATGAGCACATTGACAAGCTTGTGAGCGAATCTTCAGTTCCAAATATTATCGTTCACACAGAGCAAGCCAAGGTTACTCTTGTTAAAAAGGGTATTGAAGAAGAAAGAATTCATGTTATACCTCATGGAAGTAAGTTTTATAAGGGTACCAGCGATTCCCCTGAGCTTTTAGATCCACTTTGGAATACATGGCAGAGCGAACATACAATTTATCAGCCGGGATTTTTATTTGGATATAAAGGGCACCTTCGAATGCTAAATGTTGTTGCGGCTTTGAAAAATAAATACCCTGATGTTCATTATATTATTCAAGGTTCTGAAAACAAGCTTAACATGGAAGAGCATAATGAATTATATAATAAGATTGTTGATCAATGTAAATTTTTAGACATAACAGGGAATGTTACTATCAATAGGGGATTTGTTTCTGAAGAAGTTTTAATCTCTACAATTAGAACAGTGAAAGTTTGCGTTTTGCCATATAATAATCATCCAGAACATGATGTAAGAGCATCTTCAGGAGCAGCTCGTACAATATTGCCTACATCAACTCCTATGGTTGTTTCAGGCGTTCACTTATTTGATGATCTAGAAGGTGTTGTTCCAAGGGGAAGAGATGAATATGAGCTTTTTGCTGCCATAGATGATATTTTTAGTAATTATCACTCAAATGTTCAAAAACAATTATCAAAAAGATTGGATTTTATAAGAAAAACATCTTGGGAATCCGTTGCTTACAGGACTTCTGTTCTTTACAATTCTGTAATAGAAGACTAACAGAAGGTATTTATTAATTTTCCCTGTAAAATAATTTAATATAAAATAATTTTTATTGGAGAAAAGACAATGAACAGGAAGGCAGCAATTGACAAATTGCTTTTAGTTGCAGAAGAGACCGCTGCTAGTGGTCAGTATAAGATCAGTAATACTATAAATGATCTTGCCAGGAGAATTGCTCTTTCTTCGTACAAAATGAGTGACAAGCAAGTTATTAGCGAAAATGTAAGCAGAATGGCTGCTGAATTAATGTTCAGAGATAATTTTAAGATGGCAAAGCTTCTAACAAAAATAGCACAAGATCTTACCATTGACGAACCAGCTGAAGAAGTAGAGATTCCTGAAGCATTAATGACACCTGAAGAAGCTGCGCAATCTAACCAAGATTATATTTCTTACCTTGAAACAAGATTACAAGATCAAGATTTATCTGATTTTGAAAGAAAAGAAATTCAAGATAAATTAAATGAATCTGAAAAACCCAAAATGGAAGAAAAGCCTGAAGAAGAGACTAAAACTACAAATTTCTTAGACACAATGAGAGATTTGGGTGTTAGTATTAGGCTTCCTAAAGATCTTCTAGACTAGAAAAGAATTCTAAATCAAAAGGCGGGTTTTCGAACTCGCTTTTTTCTTTTTCATTTTCACTTGATTTGATATCAAATATATTATCTTCATTTGGTGAAAATATTGGCGCTTTACCCGAGTCATATATTTCAATTAGATCAGATGTAAACCATCTGTGTTCTGCTAATTGCTCTATCAGAAAAAGGCAAAGAGACTGAACTGTAGCTGCCCCTTCTTGGCTTAAACTTTCAAACGCACTCATTTTGTCATAAAACTCCATGAGCTCCAGCGCATGTTCTCTTAAAAGTTTAACCACTTCTTCGGGATTCAAAATTTAAACCTCTACACAAAATTTCTATTTTAAATTAATTTTTACCTATCAAAACCTGTCAAAAATCCATTTGATTCAGTGGCATGTGGAGGTATTGTTGACATCCAATCTTTCATATCAACTGCATCAGTTTCTTCAGGAATTGGTGAAGATACTCTTGTTCTTCTTGTGCCCAAGCCCAAAGCTTCAGATCTAGCCATGAAGACAGTTTGCATTCTTTCCATTTCAGTGGTTGTAATTTTTTTTAATTCAGATCTACTCAAGCCGCCAAACTTCAACATTAAATCTACTTCAACAATTATTGAAGGGACAGGACTACTTGTTTGAGCTTCTCCATTAAAATATTTAATAGATGAATTATAAAGTGCGGCTGCTTCTATTGCGCCTAAATAAATTCTAGGCTGATATTCTTCCCAGATTGCTTCTACAACCTCGAATTTGATACGTTTTAGCAGCATTTTATCTTCATTAGTATCAAACTCTTGATTTGGTACAACCGCTACCCAAACAAGGGCTTTTCTGAGAATTTCTCTTCTTTCATTTTCGCCAGCTAAATAAAATTCTTCTTCATCTTTTTTTCTAAATGAATAAGTTTCAATATCCATCATTTCGTGCCAGTATAATTCTCTTAAGGCAGCATAGATAGTGATGTCTTCCCACTCTACTTCAACAATGAATTCATTATTATCTTTGTTTAATTCTGGAAGAGTTTTGAGCCACTCTTCATCTGTCATTTCTTCTTCAATATCAAATCCATCAAAATTGTTATTCATTTTTTAACCTATGTAAGTTGGTACTTTAAATTCTGAAACAAAAGACCCTATGCTGTTGGATTTGAAACCATTTGCAACAGCTTCACTTACTGCTCTTGCTATAAAATTAAATTGATGCAAATAACCTTGCCCTGGCACAGCGGTGATTTTTGGTTTTTGCCAATCTACATTTTCCATTGGGAAATAAAACCCTGTTCCAAAGTACATTGTCAAACTGCTTGAAGTTGGAATATAAAAATTATATTGATTAGATAGCCAAGTTATACTTCCACTAACTTTTCTGTCAGTCATATTCCAAAATCTTGGACCTTGTTGAATTTTTCTAGAATCACTATTGGCAGTAATATTATTTGTAAATGTTTGTGAAACTGAAAGATTAATATCTACAATTCTTTCAAAATCATTTTTATTTTTATAATTTTTTGCATTAGCATTGTAATCCATAAATGACTGAAAGTCTGGGAATATATCAAACTCTACTGCACAGTCAAAAATAGTTGCCGTTCTATATGGATTTGCATCCAATTGGTTGTCAACGCTATTTATTTTTGTTAGATTTAAATTTTTAATCTTCATAGGTGGCAAAAATAGTGCTCTGCCTCCTAGAAAACTTGCATTAACATTAACTGATTTAGACCTATCATTTGCAGATATATTTAATGAATTTGCAAATATTGGTCCGTAATGTTCATTTTCGGCAATAGTTGTTGAAATAACAACAGGATAACTTGGGAATATAAAACATTTATAGATTACTTCGTGGCCATCTGCCACATCACTGGTAGTATTTCCTTGGTTAATTAATGGAGAAAAAGTTATATTTGTTTTTGTGATGAGATTTCGTGCGGTTGGGTGCGTAAATGAAGCTACTGAATTGAAAGTATCAGTAGTTGTTATAAAATTTGAACCCTGGTCATCGCTATAATTATCTACAAAAATTAATTTCCAATTTTTGTCTGTTGCGGACAACCTTTTTGAGTTAGAATTTGGATATAAGGGTAATGAACCTAATTTATCACCAATTGAATGTAAATTCCAAATATAGCTATCTAAAAATGGTCCTCTTTTTTTAGCTTGTACTTTCATCTGGTCTGGGGCGTTCCAGATTGTTGGGTCTTTGTCTGTCAATGACATAATAAAGACCTGGAGATAACCGGATGAAGGTACAATTACTGACATATTTATTCCATATTAACTTTGCCGTCGGTATACAATAACCATTTTCTGGCTAAAACTCTAATTATTTTGTAGTGTACACCGCCGATATTTTCTGAATTAATTGGTAGTGGCTTGTCTGAATCGTCTGATTCATAGATGTTCCATGATGTAAAAAATCTCATGATGATCATCTTGCAAAATTTAGAAATTTGAATAATGGGTTTTCCAGAATGGTGGTTGATAACAGTACAAGCCTCCATTACAGAAGACATATTATCAAAGTCTCTGCCTTTTGCTTCACAAACACACTCTAAGTATTCTTCTTCAGTGTTGTCAGGCAATACTTTTAACCCAACCGCATCACCGTCTGAATTATAAATTTCTTTGAATTTAACTGATATCTTAAATGTATGATTTGGATCTACAAAAATCGACATATTATACCTGTTCTGAGAACTCTAGCAAAGGCATTTCATTTCTTGTTTCTGCAACCATTGTAAACCCAATTTCTCTGGTTTGTGTTTGCATATCTCCATCTCCAGTAGATGGCTGCCAAGCTATTTCATTCATTGTTATTTTAAAGTTACCGAAGTCAATTTGCAAGCCGCCGCCATTTATTGAACTTGGGCCTGCTATTCTTTCCAAATTACTCCAGAAGTCAATTGGAGATCTGTATCTTATTTTTCCAGATATGGTTCTTCCTTCTGACACGAGTGCATATGGATATGAATTTTCTCTTCTTCTCTTTTGTACATTTAAATTTATAGAATGAGCTGTATATACTTCTTTTAAATTATTTTCAATCGATAAAGACACACCAGTAATTACAAAATCTGATATTGCTTGCCCTTGGAAACCAGACATAATAGGATCTCCTAATGCGGTAGCGAGTCCAAAATTTCCTGTATTGGCTGTAGATAAGCTTAATTTAACATTTAATCCATTTACGATTCTTGTCGGATCATGTATTTTAAAAATTTCGCTAATTAATGCTTGTCTTCTGGACAGTAAATCAATTTGTTTATCTCTGAATATATTCAACCCATTAAAATCTATATTTATTTCTACATCTTGCCCAGCATTTGCTTCAATATTTAATTTATTAATTAAGCAAGGTGTTATAAGGCCTTCTCTTAATGACATCAAAGAAAATGCTGGTTCTCTTATTGGTCCATAATTGGTATTATATGGCAACGATGATAATGTTGTAGCTGCTACAGTGTGTGCTGCAGAGCAAGAGGAGCTAAGGTATAAATATCTATTTGCTTTGATTACTGTGTTTACAGATAATTCTTCGGGCGTTTCTGTATCAGATAAAATTTTTAAATTAAAAGGTGTTGGAAGTGCTGCGAAATCAGAAATATTATCTGTTGTGAGTATGGTAGCACCTATTCCAACGGCACTAGTAATATTGCCTTGGCAAGCTGTTGCTGTTCCCCACCATGATAATCTTGTTCTATCCCAGATTAAAGAAAACAAAGGTGTGACCCAGCCCGAAATTGGCTGCATCAGTACAGTATTCAAAGATCCTCTTAATGAAACTTGGCCGATTGAAAGGTTTGCCTGGTCTGCGCCTTCGCCTGCATATCTATTCCCAGAAACAGATCTTTGTTCCAGATTAAATCTGAAAGACTTTGCTTCTAAAATATTTTTTGCAACTATGTCTGAAGCGGTAGCATTTAATGAGGTTTCTCTTGGCGAGTCGAACACAAATGCTATGACATCTGTGAAACCAGAACCTAATTCTGGTATGCCTAATCCAGATACATTATCATTGAGAACCATTATGGTTGTGTCTCCACAGTAAACATATCATAAATAGACCAATATATAGCACCATTTTGTTGAGTTTGAAGATTTGCCCCTGGCGCGACTTGTACGTCTGTAACACTGTCAAATATTTGATCTTCTGTTCCTAGCAATAAACTTGTTCCTCTTGTTGTACCTTGAGGTATAGTTTGCGTCAGTGTTGTTTCAGTATCGCCCAATTTTGCAACCACAGTTACAATTAGCTCATTTTTTGTCTCAGTGCTGTCTGTAGAACTTAAGCCATAAATTGGGATATCTCCTCTTGTAAAGCTGGAGCCCGTAGGAGCTGGAAAATCTGAGATGTCAGGAATATAAATTCTTAATCTTCTTGGCTCATATGTCTTAGATCCAGTAAGATAAACTCCTCTTCTTACTGAACTTGAACCAGATCTGCCATAATCTAAAAACCCTAATGGCTTATGGTGCAAGCTTACACTATTTGCAAGCGTCCAGTTAGCTGGAATAGGAGATGGAGCAGTTGTAGTAGCGTATGCATTTGTTCCATTCGCAGATGTTTGCACTTGTATACTCCCCGTTGAAGGCTGTGCGCTTAATTTCATAACTACCCAAAAAGTTGTGGATGTAGTTTTGTAATCCAATTTAGTGACAAAGTTTTGGAACGCCGTTGTGGCATCTCCATTACTATCGAGAATAATTTTACTAAATGGAATTGAATCAAACGATCCTATCAGCGAGTTTGGCTTTCCAGTAGCTCCATCATTTGAATATAATTTAATTTGGACCTCAGCTGTAGAATTTGTTACTCCAGTACCTGTAGCCCTTAATCTAAGCTGTAACCCACCCAATTGAAAATTATTTGTTGTGCTAATTTTATAGGCAGTGAAATTGGTAGAAAGACTAGTACCAGCATAGCCGACGATACCTGTTGTTCCTGTGCCACTTCCAGTTACTTGGCCAATACTTGTTAATCTATATTCTGTTTGTTCGCCACTAATATTTGATTTTCTATAAATGTGATAGAATAATGCGCCAGCAACTGATCCCCATTGTAATTCATTTATATAATTTGAATTTGTTGTGTCAAACGAAAGAACAGAATTATAAACTGCAGGTGTCTCGCCAGAAGTGGTTACAGCACTCACCCCATAAGTATATGTACCTCTGGTCAGTGTACTTGCAGTGCCAAGGGCTTTATATGAATTAAGTGCAAGTGAAGCTGGAGCATTGCCATAAATTGTTGTCGGAAATGCGTAAAGGTCACCTCTAAATATTGCAAATGTTCTTTGGATATCTTGCCCAGTTATATCAAAATATGCTTTAGAGAAATTATTACTGAATTCAAATCTTTCTAAGCCCTGAAAACTTGTACCTTTTCCAAAATATGTAGTAGCCTTAAATGGCCTTGTTCCCCAGAATTCTCTAAAAGTCAATCCAGATTCATCTTGCAATGCTGTTGTGTATTGATCTAATGCTGTAATTGCGTCAGATACAGAAGCTCTATTTTTATTATTTATTAATTCAGATTTTGCAACATTTATAGATGCAGCAATTATTTTCGCATCATCGTTGGTGAAAATAGGTATTGTTGAATTAGCCGGTGGATAATCCATTGCTGTTCTAAAAATCGCATCTGACAACCCGAATGTTGCTACCTCTGGAGCTCCAGGGTTTACAATTAAAACATCAGCTATGGGTAACCAGCTTGACGGCATCAATGGATAATAATTAAACAATTCTGGGTCGTTTGAAATTGTACTTACAGGCAAGCCATAAAGCGCCTTAGCTTTTGGCTCATAAATAAAATTAACTCGAGTTCCGCTGTCAAAAATTATATCACCTGTAGTAGAGCCGTTTGATAAAACGCCACCATTGATAGCAGGATCGATTGTAAATGCTGTTTTGGCTGCGTTATATCCATCAAAAACAACATAAGTATTCACACCGATATATGCTGTTAACGGCAATCCTAATTCAATGTAGGTTGCTATATTCTCAACATAAATCTCTGTATCGCCTTCTTTAGCATCTTGTGATAATACAGTTGAATAAATCTGCCCTGCTGTATTCTGTGCTTCAGAATAAGGAAATCCAATTCTCATTCCATAGACGTAACTTGAAGAATAGCTACCTGCGAATGCTTTTTTAATAGAAATTCTTTGAGAAGATACATTAATTAAATTTCCATTGTAAGCAACTGTTCCTGAGCTAACTCTTAAGAATGTTGGATCAGAGGAATCAACAGTAACATTAAATCCTGTATTAGCTCCAGTTTGGACAACGCCGAATGCTGGCAATTTTGTAGTTGCCAGTAAAGACAACTGGTTAAGGTTAAAAAGCGCAGACCCAGGAGTTGTCAGTGAGCCTATGCCATCTTCAATTGCTATATGAGCATTGCCTACAACCCTAGCATATTCTGCTATAAATTCTTCATTTACATCTGCCATTTTTTATCCTCAAATGATCAAACTGAATTCAAGTTCTAAATAGTCTCTTAGCCTATCAGGCATGCTCGCAGAATTTGCGTCCCAATAGTCAAGGAAGTTTGGCGACCAAGATCTTAAATTAATCCAGTTTTTTACTATATTATAAACACTTTGTTGAATTGTATCCAAGTAGTCAGTGTAATCTTCTTTTTTAAACACTACATAAGATGTTATATTTGTAGCCATAAACTCGTCTGCAAAGCCACCCCATCCCCTTGGTATCCTTTTATCAAAGAAATAAATTTCAACATCTTTTAATTCAGGAGATAAAGAATTATAATAATTTATATTTAATAAAAATTTATATATCTCTAATGAATTTGATTCTGGTTTTTCAGCTGCTGGAACTTCTTCAACTTGCATCATATTAAAAATTGTTTCAAGGTTTAGATCGTTAGTCATGAATAAATTTACTCCACCTGAAACACCCTTGACTAGTGCAGATTCTAAATCTGGAGGATTTCCAACTGTTGCGTTTGGCGTCATATATATACTTCCAAAGGCATATATATTTTTCAATGTAATTGCTGATGGTAATAAAGTTGTTAGATCCAGTGAAGTAAAATCGAATTGAACACTGTCTAGGTCTCCAGTGCTATTTCTAGTTACGCCTTTGCCTATTGTTACTTCGTGTGAAGCTAAAGCCGTTGTGCTTGGTTCAGATTTTGCAAATCCCCAACATAAATCAATCTCTCTTGATGCCGCTGGCAATCCTAAAGAAAATTCTTCTAATCCAAGAAAAATATCTTCTCCAATAGTCATTTTGTCTAAATTTAAAATGAGTTCATTTAATAAATTGGCTGTTACAATTCCTTTATCTGTCATTTTATGAACTCCTAATTACCAATCTGTCTCCTGCAGGTGCGCCATGATTTCCATTTTGAAGCTCTGCTAATGTTTTAGCCACATACACATATGCAATGCTTTCTGCTTTTTGGTCAGGGTTTACAAGATAGGGCTCAGGGGTGCTTGTTGGATCTAAGTGAATAAAATAATCTGTAAGCTTGCCACCACAAATCAATCTTATTGATACATAAATATCTCTTTGGTATGGTACATATGTCCAGTTGGCAGGCGGTATTGCAAAATCTAAAACAGAATCTGCATTTGGTGGGATGTCATCTACTGTACCTACAGCTCTTGGATAAATATATACATACGAAGGTTCAGTAAATTGTTTTACAGCGAAAGACCAATAGCCTTCTTTTTGATACAATTGTGAAGTTTGTCTACTTAGATTCGGGCCTGGCAACCATTTAAATATTCCACTATTTTCTCTATTAAATACACCATATACTTCTGGGAAGTCGTTAAATAAAATCATCCATACTTTTTTATTAACATCATTCCAAATTGTATATCTGCCAGTATCTTCGAGTCTAAATTTAATTGGATCAATTGTTATAGAATTGAGATCAGAATTAATAACTCCTCCTCTTGCCCTAACACTTTCTGTAATAACAACCCAATATTTAGTATCTTTATTAAATGTTACAGATATATCAGAAGCCGTGAATGAATAATTTACAAAATCTTCTGTAAGATCTGCAAAATCAATATTATCTGCTGTAAATAATTTGCTATCAATAACACCATTATTATCAGAATAAATATTTATATTTACTTGACCTGATGCATTTGTCAATGCACCTGTAGCATTGTCGCTATTTAAGACAGCCTTTAAAGGAATTGAGAACGACACACTGTTTGTATCTATGAGTGATACAAATGAGAATGCCTCTGAGCTCAATTCTTGATAAGTAAAATCAGCATAGGGGTTTATAGAAGCTAATGATATATCTCCACCTTGTGGTGTACTTGATAATTCTAATACAACCCAATATTCTGTACTTGCTAGCAGATTGCCAGACATACTCCATCTGTATTGAGCATAAGTTTCTAATATATTTGCATAGCTTATTGAATCACTACTTGTTGAAATTAAATTACCTGGAACACCAGAATTATTATCATAAATTTTCAGTGTGATTGTTCCACTGTTCGACAAAGCAGTATCAGCCAAAACAAAAAGATTTGTCTTCAGATATAATCCTATATCTGTAAAAGACCCTCCAGATCCTGAATTGAATTTAAATCCATATTTATTCCATTCTAAATTCATATCTGATGCAAGTGTACCAACGTCAAAGCTTTGATCATAATAAGCTGAAGCAAGTCTGTCAAATGCTTCTAGGGCACCTATAGAAATACCCTCTCCGCCAATTGCAAAAGAGTCTGCGTAAAGAGTGCTATAATAAATTGGATCTGGTTCTGTTTCTTGAACCTTGTTGAAATCTACTAGATTATCGTTGAACCAAGGAATGGTATCCATTGTAAATGTTGTAATTGACAACGAAGCATCTCTGACGGTCACAAATTCATTATTATATTTATTCAAATCTATTGTGTAAAATGTTCCACCAGCTTCAAGATACTGCAGCACTCTTTCGTCAATTTGCTCTTGAGTTAAACCTTGCGCTGCTAAATTCGATCTGAACTGCTCTTCTGTTTGCTGAGTGCTGTCTGGCGGAGAAACATATCTTGTATTCAGAACTCTTAATTCGCCCATTACAAGATCTGGCACAACTCCTGCATAGCCCTGCAATCTCCACTCATCTATTGTGTCTAAGTTACCTTTTGTATAGTAGCCTACAACAGTTTGCTCTTGTGCTATTCTTGTATTATATTCATTAACTGTAAGAAAATATTTACTTGCATTGATTCTCCAGTCCTTAACAAGTACATTTTCATTTTCATCTTCAAGGTGCAGTCTTAAAGTATAATCTAAGCCCACTTTAGAACCCGAAGTGGTTGCATCTGCTGCTGTACAGTTGTCACTGGGTTCATGAAATATTTCCAATGTAGTTGGAATATTTATTTTTTTATTTGTTAAAAATAAATAATCTGAATTCAATCTTACCATCTCTGTTGATGGCGGCAATGATGCTATAGATTCGATGAGCTTGATGCCCTCTGGTTCAAATTGAATTGCCAAAGGCTCATTTGTTTCTGGTTGCAAAATGTCAGCGTATGGCCTTTTAATTAATTTTCTAAAGATAATAGAGCCTTGATCTGTGGCAATAGATAGTGCCGCACGGCTGTTTACTATACTTGTTGGTATCTGGGCGCTATATGGCATTAATTTAGCCCCTGAGGACACAGCTGGATCTTCACCCTTGTCAAGTCTAATCTGTTTTAGGAATGTATAGAATCCTGGCATTAATCTGCTGGCAAGTAATCTATCAGCAAGTGGCACAACTGCGTGAGACACAACACTCTGTCTGTACCAATGAATGACAGAATTTTGCAGAATTGTCACCTGTGTAGTTGTGTTAAATGGATCAAAAACTTGCGAACCGCTATCATTTGTATATTCTAATCCTCCAAAAGATTCTGCAGGTGCTCTTTTAATAATTAATTTTGCTAATTCTGTGTAATCTTTTGGTACAGGTGGATAATATTCAAAATTTTCCCAATCTGGTCTGGCAAAGTCAGAATAAAATTCTGGACCTAATACAAGTAAATATTCAACCGTATTATTGATGCCTGATTCTCCAGAAGTTTTGCCTACAAACAAGGCGCTTTGATATTGATCTTCGGCCAAAGACGTTACTGTATTTGAAATAGAATTTACGCTTGAATCATCAATTAATGTGTTGGGTAAAGAATACTTGCTTGGAATTGAAGGATTTGAATAAGAACCGTAAATTTCCTTATCTTCAAATATAAAATGTTGGCGCCCTGTGGCAATTAAATATTGCCTATTGGCACCAGTTAAATTTTTAGTTCCTAGTTCATTTATAGAATTTGGCTCCCATTTAATTTTAGTAGCTATATCTTTTCTAAAAAAATGCTTTACAGGCCAGACTTTATAATCTGAAGCAACTCTTAGTGGGATGGGGGTAGTATTATCTGATTTTAGAGTTCTGAATGTTACAACATTCTTAAATGCTTCTTCATCAATTGTTCCCCAGAACATAACAATATGCCAATATTTATTTGCTACATGGTTGCTTTGGGTTGATCCACTATGTGGTGAATACAATAAATCGTTAGGAATATTAATCTCAACTGCATATGTTCCATCATTATTATCTGATAGCGTATATGATAAATATTTAAGTTCTGTGTTTAATGCGTGATCTACATCAACGTATTCCCAGCCGGAAGAATATCCTTGTATGAGCTTGGGTGCATACATGAATCTGATATCTAGTGGTAAATCAGTTTGATAATCTTTTAATTTGTATCCATACAATTGTTCACTTGTGAGTGTAAATTGCCATATTGCATCATCATACCCAACTGTAGTGCTTGTGTTTTTAATTGATATGTATCTTGCATGTTCAAAAAATGGAACTATGACATATGTTGTTGAGCTAGATAAATTTCTTACAGGAAACTTATAATCTAATCTTAAGCTATAACTTGTTTCACTCGGGTTGAGGGCAGGCTTGCTAATATTATAAAAAGCCCAAGCATTATAATCCCATACTCCAAATCCTTCGGGGCAAGGTGGGCCATAATATCCTGGATTCCAATGGCTACCAGCTCCTACTCCTGTATATCCAAGGCCAGCCGCTGTGTTATCTAAAGAGAAATTTGCGCCTTGTATTCCCAATCCTATAACATCATTGCTTGGGAATTTAACAAAATTAAATTTATTATCTGCAGGATAATACATTTTGCTATAATCATCGTTGTAGAAAAGAGTACTACCTCTTAGCCTGCACATTATAGCTTCAAGTTCAATCATTACTGCTGGGTTTTTAGAATTATCACCAAACTTGTCTAGAATAGCTGATTGAGCCAACCCTAGATTTTGTGCGATCTTTTTTAAACCTGTGCGAGATACACTCATTATCTGATGCTCCAGGCATCAGTTGGTACACCATCTGGGCCAGAAGCAGAAATTCTGGTTACTTCCAAGGCATGAATTGTTATTTCACCAATATGATAAGTTTGTTTATCAATGCCATTATCTGTTGGTTTGATGTCAGATATTTTTGTATCATATAATAGTCTTATTGGTTTCATTTTATTTTTAACAATAAAATCGAATGCTCTTTTGCTTTCTGCATTAAGTCTTTCAATTGGTCTATTATTTTTTATATCTTCAAGTACACCATCAAAAGCCAAAGAAGCTTTTCTTGAATCAGCTATCTCTGGCATGGCAGTTGTGTGCGTTTCTGCCCAAAGCGCTTCTAGATCTGCTACAGCGTTATCTGCGTAGCTTTGGAATATATCAGAATGCTCAATTAAAAAATGTTGTGGCGATAATGTTTTTTTCATACAGATAGGACATTTGTCAATGACCCAAATTTGTCTGTGTTCTAAAAATACTTCATTAACGAGTCTCTCAAACTCTTGCAACAGTGATGCACTGATGGCCTGGTCATCATTGCCGGTTTCTAACTTGATTGTAATAACATGTTCTGTTTCATATGTTAGAGTTGTAATTTCTTTTTTATTTAATGATGAACCGTATATGACAATAGCTGGCGTAGCAGGCTTAAGCCTTCTGTCGCCTAAGCTCCAGCCCTTAATTTCTCTATCAAATACAATTATGTTGCCAGCATCATTTTTAGGCATTTCCAAAAACAAGATTGCTTGGAAAGTTTCATATATACTTTGTTGCATGCTTTAACCATTTAAATAAAATTTTTTATCTTTGAGAACCCTTAGATTGACCATCTTTTACAGGGTTTTTTGGAATATCCAACGCCGTGTTTCTAATGTATCTATTGCCCCTAGTAGCCCTTTGGCCAATGAGTCTTCTCTCTCCATTTTGAATCAGCATAAGTTCACTTTGTGCCCATTTTTCTCTTTCCTTTTGAGATTCACTTCGTTGACTGTCTGTGCCCTGGAGTCTTTGTTCCCAAATCATTTGAGATGTAAGCAAAGCTGCAACTGCTTGAATTGGAGGTGGATAACCAATTTCTCCACCAAAGTTAGTCTTTTTTAATGGAACATCATAAATTGTAGCAAGCGCAGAATCTATTTGAATACAAGCTTGTTCAATAAAAAAATCTATATTAATAGAAGGCAAAGTTTCTGGAGCTGGATTGAAAGGATTTGGATCAGGATTTTGCCCTTCAACAATAATATTTTGTGGTAAATATTGCTTAACATCTGCCACTGAACAGTATTTTCTAGACATTTCCGCCTACTCCTTGTGGTTGTACTGCCTGTTGAGCTTCTTGTTCATCTACAACATCTTGTCTTTTTAAATATTTAGGAACATAATCTTTACCAGCACCAGGTGGTATAAACCCAAGTTTTTCAATATCTTTTCTACTAATAAGTGTGTAAACGTTTGTTTCCTCTAACATTTTTGCACTTTTTGCAGCAGAGTTCATAAATTGAAAATAACTTTGTTCGATGTCTATATCCATGTACCAACCAACCGCAGCATTGTATAATTCTATCGCGTCTGGAGCAGCAGATGTGTTGACAAATTTGTTAACTACTTGTGCCTGTCTTCTTGTAAGGTCAACAAGCATGATCAGGCCATTATTTTTGTGAGTATATTCTGCAGCTGTTTTGTAATCCATATTTGCTGGTAAAGGCTTTTCTAAATTATATGCTATAATTCTAATTTTATCAGAGCATATATATTCTTGACCTGATACAACCCAAAGATCTAAGCCTTCACTAGTAGCTATTTGTATTGCGGCCAGCCCCATATAAGGGCCGTCGTGAGCAACAATACCTATGATATCAAGTCCTTTGATAATTGCTGCGCTAAGAATGGATTTAATAGTTGCATTTCTGACTTGATCATCAGTAAAATCAGCCACATCTCCCGCATGAACGTGGATGTCGGCCCTCAACATATTTTTCCTTAATGCAATTACTTGTTTAGCTTTTCTGTACCAGCTCATAAGAAATTTACTCCTTCTTCAAATTTTCTACATTTGAAGTAAAGTAACCTATTCTCTTTTAGTCCCACATTCAGAACAAAAGTTTTCTTGAGCAAGAAATTTGTTGCCACAATTCTTACAAAACTGAGCTTGTGTTTGTGGAGATCCACAATTTGAGCAAAACTTTGCATCTTTTTTAATTTTGCAATTGCAATAACTACATGGCTTAGAAGCAGAAGTAGAAGCAAATGTCTTTTTTACAGCATTGTTAACGGGTTGTGGAGTAGGCACACCCAGTATAGAATTTGCATAAACATCAAATTCTTCTAATGTAGATGGCCTTTCTTTATTGAAATTAATAATGTCTTCAGTTGGAATAATTTCTTCTTCTGATAAATCAATTTCTTCTACATCTTGATCTTCAGGAATGTCCATGCCATCTAAATCGCTATCCTGAATAAATTTCTTTAAATGAGGCGAATCAAATAGATCAACATGTGCAACAATTCCTGTTCCAGATCCTCCAAATCTAAGTTTTACATTGTCAGGCTTAGATTCATCAGAAGATTCACTCGCTACTGTATGTCCAAATTGATTTTTCTTTAAATTTAATAATTCTGTTTGCTTATCTGCTCTAAAAGACATTCTGTTAACAGGTAGATCTTCACTCATTAATTTTCTCCAAAATAATAAAAGCCCGCGATTAAGCGGGCTTGGCATAATCAATAAGATTTATACAAATTATTTCTTAGATTTAACAGACCATTTAAAGCCACCAACAACGACACCCGGAAGCGCGGTCTTGATATTTGTGATGTATTCCATCATTTTGTCTTCTGTGATATCATCAGGTGCAGTGAAAGTAACAGAACATGTATGTTCATTTGTTTTGACTTCAGAAGATACTGGCCTTGCAAAATTCTCAATCATTGGGTTCCCGTTATAGCCTGTCATTGGGTTAATGGTATCTTCACCGTATCCCATCTCTTGCGCTAATTTTACCCATTTTCTCGCAAGCTCTGTGTTTCCGCTTTGTCTTAAATTTAAAGCTACGTTATTGATGAAATCTTTTTCCATTTGTTTCCCTAACTCCAATGATATTTTAGTCAGTTTTTTGAACCCCTATATTTAGGTATTCTAATATATAATATATGTATAATATCTATTTAGATATTTTACAAAAAAAATGATATTTACCTTCAACCATGAACAATATTCTTAATTCAACTAAACTATGTATACTCGCTGCTGGAACAGGAAGTAGACTTGGTTCACTATCTGAGAACCTTGGCAAAGCTCTTCTTCCTATTGGTAATACTACTGCACTTAGTACTATTATAAATAAATTTCCCAAAGAATATGAAATAATATTAGCCCTTGGGTATAAAGCTGATCTAGTTGAATCTTATTGTAAAGCAGTACATCAAGATAGAAATATTACATTTGTCCATATTGATAATTTTGATAAACCTGGTTCAGGACCTGGATATTCACTTTTACAATGCAAGCCATACATTGGTTCCAGTAAATTTTATTTATCCACAGTTGATTGTTTGTTTGATGAATCAGTTCCACAATTAGAATACGACTGGATTGGTACATCTAAGACTGATAATCCTAAACTTTATTCTACTGCCCAGATTGATGATCAAAATAATATTTTAAAATTTATTAATAAACATCCACAAGGCTATGATAATGCATTTATTGGAATTGCTTATATACATACACCTCTAGTTTTCTGGTCAATTATTGATAAATATAAATCCTCCGAAAAAGAGGTTGAATTTGTAGCTGGATGGTATGAACCTCATCTATATGATAAATTTGTCTCTGTGGGCCTCACATGGAACGATACAGGCAGTATTGAGGGCTATAATGAGACCTTGTCTAAGTATGGCTATCCATCACTTGGTATGTCAAAGATTATCACTGAACACACATTCTTTGAAAACAAAACTATTGTGAAAATATGTAATGATAAATTAAAGAATGACCGTAGGTACTCTAGGGCTTTTGATCTGCGTGGTTTGGTTCCTGATATTAAATACAAATCTGATAATTTAATTGCATATGATTGGGTTGATGGTGCAGAGATGTATCAAGACGAAAATCCTGAATTTATTTTTGATTTATTGCTTTGGCTTCAAGATAAACTTTGGAAACCTGTTAGCGATTTAAAATTTAGTAAGCTATGTTACGAGTTTTATCACGATAAAACATATCAGAGATATGAAAAAATTAATTTTGTGAAAGATGATGTTTGCCATATTAATGGCATGCCTTGCTCACCCACAGGTGAGTTATTAGCATCAATTAATTTTGATAAACTTTCCCAAGGTGTGCCTGTAAAATTTCATGGCGATTTGCAATTTCAAAACATAATATTTAATAATGGAAAGTTTACATTAATAGATTGGCGAGAAGATTTTTCTGGGAACTCTCAATATGGTGATATTTATTATGATTTATCTAAGCTTTATGCTTGTTTGAATTTCGACTATTCTCTAATTGATAAATTTTCATGGACAATACAAATAAAAGATAATTATTATGATTATTCTATTGAGACAAGAAAATCTTTGCTAAAAGCCTTGTCTGTTTATGAATCGTGGATCAGTGAAAATAATTTTGATTTAGATAAAATTAGGGTATTGTCAGCTTTAATATGGCTGAATATGAGTCCATTACATACTTATCCAGATAATTTAATTTTATTTTTGCACAGTAAATATTATTTAAATTCTATTAAAAATTCAAATAGCTATTTTCAAACTGGTTAATCTTGGCTAATAAAAAATCATTATCATAGTCTTGGATGATATCAACAAATGCATCCCCTGAATTTATTCTAGAGAAAGCTTCTGGCCAAAATGGAAATAGATCTGTGGAATTACTCTCTGACGCCGATATCATCCAGTCACCAAGGGTTATAAGTCTAGAAAGCATATTGTCGTTTGACATATTTATGCTGTCATCAAGAGACAATGGACCCATGTAAACGACATAGTATGATGCAGCAACTGCAAAAATACTTACTAAATTTGCAAGTGCTTCAACTGGATTACCGAATTTGAATGAGTTCATAGCCTTGAGGTAATTAGGATTGTAAATTTTCATTCTATTAAAATTTTTATCACAAACTACAAATCCTTCAATCTCATGGGCTTCTGCATCGTTGATTAAGTCATTTACTTCATCACTTGAGTTAACAATATGATAGCTAGCTTTTAGTGCAACAGAATCTAATGTTTCTATATCTAATTCTTCCAGTGTATTTTTATCTACAGCAGCTATAAGTTTTAAGAAATTGTCTTTGTATATAACTCCAACTTGATTATCTTGGGTGCAAATCTCATAAGAATAAAAAATATTTTTATCTAATGAATTATAGAAGCCATCTATACTGATTCCCATTTCTTCTATGGTTTTGATTGTAAGTTCTTTCCAGCTTAAATTACTTTCTTGACTTCCAACTCCAAAAGCAAGCCAACCTCCATCGGGTGAAAATCTAGATCCTATTCTCCAAGCACCATTGTAAAAATAAATACAAATCATAGCCCCATCTAATTTTTCATATGCTCTAGCTGAATTCCAATCAAATATTTTATTTGTTTCTTGGCCTTCAGATGAGTTAATATCGAAAAAATTATTCATACCCTTGAAAGCAACAGTCCAATCTTCAGGGTTTAAGAAAAGAGATCTGCACTCATTAACCATCTGGATGTCTTTAGGGCTCATAAGCTGGCAGTTCAAGCTTACAAGATTAAGTGGTGCGCAAGGTACATATCTGATAGAATATTTTTGTCTCAGTTCTCTAAGTGTGCCACCATTGGTAAAATACTTTTGTATTTCTAACATTTTATTTCTCTTCGTCTGCTGGATTTTGTTGATTCATTTTTACTTCAAAGAAGGTTTCATATTCTATTAATTCATAATTTTTATCTTTAATTCTTTCTTTTATGTATATATTGTCATGTTTAGGTGAATCAATTATAAATAATCTGCCATCTTCTTTGAGAATGTCTTTAAAAATTAAAAATAAAGATAAGGTTCTTTGTTCTGATTCATTGCATTCAATTATAAGCAAGTCAACTTTTTTGCAGAAAGATACATTTTTGTCTGGATCATGAACTATTTCAAGATTTGATTTATCAAGATAATCATATAATTTAAAATTTTTATATTCATTTTTCCATTCAAACTTCACAACTTTTTTATTATCAATTATGAATTTTGCTGAATAAGCTCCAAAGTTATCGCCCGCTAAGGCAACTGTTTCAAAATTAAAAGGTAAATTAAAATTAATAAAATTTAAATTAATTTTGTCTTGTATCTTAAAACTATTTGACTGCATACAATTAAATCTATTAAATAAAAGCTCTATATCTTGATTGATTATTTTATTGTGCTTATATTTTTTTAATTTAAATTTATTAAATTGCTTTTTGCCATTATCTCCATTAAAGTGCAAGATATGAGCATCAATGCTTTCTTCAATACCTCTGTGCAGAAGTTGATAGTTGTATGATTTGTCAAGTGATAGTACAGAGTTCATCCTGCTGATAGCTAAGTTTAATATGCCTTGTTCTCTCCAAAATACATTTTTATTTAAAGATTCCCACTGCTTAGAATATGGCATAAAAGATCTAATCATATCTTCTAGCCCAAGAATAGATTCTTTAAATCCAAATATAACTCCACCATTACATACAAATTTAAAATTAAAATCCTTATCTTTCAATCTTAATAAATTTGCATCTTCTGGGAATCCATAATAAGGCCATTCATTTGTGGTTATTGCAGAACCTATGCTCTCGTTATAATGCACCTGTTCTTCTCTAGTTATTAAGATATTATTTCTTGATATGATGTTCATGCTATCGAACACCTGATCAATGGGTTTTTGGACAACTGTATCTATATCAATTAATAAATATTTATCTGCATCAATAACTTTTGCCACAGAATACATTGCTGTTTTAAAAAAGAAGCCTTTATTGTTGGCAAATTTGCAATTTATAATTAAACAATTATAATCTTCAGCAATATTTATAATTTCTTCATTGATATCTAATGTAAATAAAATTATTTTATAGGAATTTAAATTTGAATTAATTTTAAATGATTCTAGAAATGGTATAGCAAATTTTATATAATCGGGCGAAATACAGGTGGCAACACAAATGTCATAATGATTTTCTATTTGTGGATTGTCAATATAAATTTCGCCCATAGAACCAACAATAAGATTATTTGACACACTGACAATAGGATCCAACCAAATTGCATGAGTAAATACAGGATTACTTGTTTTAATCTCTAGTCTTAATTTTTCACAATAATTTATATTTGCATTGATTTTTCTTGGCTTTTCTTTAGCTACAACATTGTAGCAACAAGCAACAAGATTATTGTCTGCATATATATAAAAATCAGCGGAAGCATCAGGGTGCGAAGTGTCATTTAATCCAACTTCACAAGTTATATTATTGAACTCTTTATTTAAATCATAAATCAAAACACTTGGAGGATGAGCACTTATAGAATTTTCATAATATCTTTCTTGAACAGATATTAAATGTCCATCATAACCCAATTGGCCTTCTGTGCCAATTTCTCCATATTGAGATTTTTTATAAAAATTATTTATTTCTTTTAAGTACATTAGGTTAATTTATGAATATCTAATAGATATTTTTCCTTCAATAATCTTGTGCTTTCCGAATTGTAATGAAATGATTGATATTTATAAAGATCAAGATCTGCAAAATAAATAATTAATCTTTCAATTCCGTCATTATAAATATCTGTTTTTCCCTTTAACTGAGTTCTTGCTCTTGAGTTTATAAAAGACGGATCTCCCATTCTGGAATACATTTGCTCACTTAATATAGCTTGCATTTTATTACAATTCTTCAAGCTTAAAATATATTTTTTATTATTTAAAATAAACTCTTTTGAAAATAAACCCATATTAAGCCAGCCTTCTTCTAATATGGCTGAAAACATACTTTTTGGGTGCTTTAATAAATTATTATAAAAGTTTTTACCAGCCTCACAAGTGTCGTGCAAGCATAGCCAATAATCAGATTCATATCCTTCTTCAACAATGGATATCAATGCGGTGTGATCGTATGAGTTATGGTCTACATATTGGTAAACAATACCATCTTTAATTTCTCGCTTAGATTCTACACAGCCACCTATTACAACTATGATATTGGTAGGATTAATTTTGTTTAGTTTGATCAAACTGTAAATTAGGTTGTCAACTACCTTTACATCTTGAGATATATGTGAGTTTATAGCAAATTTGATAGTGTGCTTTGGAAATACAAAATTTATATTTTTATCACTCACGTCAAAGTCAAATGAAAGTTGAAATAATTCTTTAGGATCATCAGGGTATTCCAAATCAAAATGCAACTGAATATGTATTGGATCGAATTGCCTTTTGAAATATTCTATATATTTATCTACATAGTTAGACTCTAGTAAAAAATTATATATATATTCATTTGGAGCTATTATCGCCGAATGCACATTACCAACAATGCACCATTTTTTATCTTTTTCTAAATTGCCATTCCATCCAATTAACAAACATTGCTTAGTCTCTTTGTTATTGAAGTAATATTTATTAAAATTAATTTTATCAAAATTATTAAATTTAATTAAATTAATATAATTATTGTGAAGGTAATGAAATGCTAATGGATCCCAAGTCTCTGACTTCAATGTGTCAATATACTCATCGTCCCAGGACCTAAATGTGAAAGTTTTCAAATGCCCATTAACTTGATGTAAAAAAACATTTCTTTCACTATTAAAAATCTGAGGTAAAACCACTTCTTTCGAATCTTTTATTTGCTGGTAAAATTCTTCAATAAAGTTTTTAGTTTGCCAGCATACAAATTCAGAGAAGTAAATATAATTTATATTTTTATTATTAAAATTTTTATTTAAAAACTCTATTCTATCAGCTTGCCTTTTGTGCAATTTTACCCAATCAAAATTTTTAATTTTGCA
>ENA-OSIY01000372-OSIY01000372.1-marine-metagenome-genome-assembly--contig:-NODE-372-length-25617-cov-14.415505_pt1 | contig 25617 bp, 21 predicted proteins | sample MGYA00237884_ERZ534233 | MGnify/ENA primary metagenome ERZ534233 (study PRJEB26412, sample SAMN06343840) | marine metagenome | isolation source: estuarine water | place: USA: Columbia River Estuary... | reverse complement strand
GTTAGAGCTTTTGATAATAAAATAATAATAAGGTATAATAACGAATTATATACCTTATTAAATGATAATTTTATTTACTTTAATTATTGGTTTGAAAAACTATCCTAATTTCCAACATAAGTTATATTTCCCCTGAATTGCATACTATTATGACTTCCTAGGAAGTCATTACCATAGGTTGATGTATCTCCTTTGAATACTCTTATTCTAATCCAAAACTCATTTCCACTTAAAGTGGTTACACCACTTCCACCAGTTGAAGGATCACTTGTGAATGTTTCAATTATAATAGGTGATGTATATGTAGGTGTAGCATTATATGTTGCCCAACCATTTCCCAATCCATAATATGATGTATTTGGTCTAAACTTACTTGAAGAAACTTTTAATATTATACCATAAAATCCAGTTGAAAATGATGGATTGATTAAACTTTCTAATTCAATTTTTAAATTAATTAAATTGCCAATTCTATATGCTTCTGTTGATAAATTCCAATTAGAACTAAAACTACCACCATTTATTGCTGCACCGTTCCAAATATTATTATTTGACCATATAACTTTATTATCAACCCAAGTCAAATTAGTTGGTATTTCATAATTTAATATTGCACCTGTCTGAACTACTAAATCTCCACTACTTACTGTTGCACTACCATTAACTATTAGATTATTACCCTTTATAGTACCATTTACATCTAATGTAGCACCTGGAGTAGTTGTCATTATACCAACTCTACTTGCAGTACCAACAAAAAGAGTATTATTATATGTTCCATTTGCTGGTCTATTTTGAATTATTATATTACCATTATTCTGAACTATTTTTGATGAACCAATAGTAGAATCAAAATTTAAATCTGTACCAGTTCCACTTGGATACCAGTTGTGTCCAATAGTCGCTATATTTCCAATTGATTTAGTGTGTATGACTATTGGCTTGAAAATAACGCTACTTGTTCCAATTTGTAAATCACCCTTTGGATCATTTGTGTTTATACCAATCTTTCCATCTGGTGTTATTCTCATTTTTTCCGACAAAGTATAAGATGTCCCATCGCCTGTGTTAAATGATATACCCCCACGTTTATTATTTGGATCAATTGGGTTATATGCTATATAAGCACTTTCATATAATGTAGTCCCATTATAATATTTAAATTGTTGTTTATATTCTAATCCAAGCCATTCATTACTAGAGACTGCTCCTGTGTGTCTTGAAAATTCATTTTCAAAATAAACTACATTTGTATTTGCTTGACCTTTCTGTGATAAACTATAAGATGTATCATTAACACTACCACCAATATTACCTAATGATATTTCTGTATTTCCTAATAATGAACCACTTCCACCATAAATACCATTTCCATCAATACTCCAAGTAACACCATTCCATAGATATGATTTACCATCACTTAGTTGATATACTTTTAAACCATCGTATTTATATTGGATTGCATCTCTTGCTGTAGAGTTTGAAGCAACCAATCTTGAATCTAATGGAACAGTTTGATTTAAATCAAAATTAGATATTATACTAATTCCAGACATTTTTAATTAATTATTTTTTATACAAATTTAAATTGATAATCACCACTATAACTTGGTAACGATCCGATTGTTGTTAATAACGGGGTTGATGCACCAGGAGATGAACCAACGTAAATATAAAACTTGTAACTTCTACCTGACCAAAATAAATTTGGTAATGGTGAATCTATACCAGATATTGTGAATTTATAAAAAGATCCAGTTACATCATAACCATTTGGATCAAGTATTTGCTGTAAATCAGCATAATCACTTGGATATCCAAAATAAATATATCCTTGATTTCCACTTAATACTGATGTTGTTAGTGTTACTGTTTTATTAAATGCTGCATCAGAATAAGTTGCTGGATTTGCTAAAATTGGAGTTAATATACCAGATATAGGATTTGATTGTGTTCCTAAGATAGTATTCATACCATTCATACCAATTGATTGTGTTGATGATATAGTTGCTGTTCCATAATACCAAGGTAATACAGCAGTTATAATTGAAGTTGAAGTCTTTGATGTTGGATATGTATCATTTAAATTCATTGTCCAAGAAAATGTTCCATATGAATCTGGACTACTTACTAATGAAACCATATTTATTGTTGGTATCACTTGACTTGATGTAACACCATTTACTATTAAACCTGGTGTTATTAAAGCCCCAGTATATGGGTTAGTTAAACTCAGTCCTGTTATACTATAAGTTGCATTTCTTGTAATAGTATAATTAAATCTTACTAAACCCGCTGATGCACCATCACCAATTTCAATTAGTGTATAGTTCATACTTGTTGATAATAATGGTTCTATATATGGATATAATATCATTCTAATCATTTCAGTAACAGGAACATTACTAAATGTTGAACCTGCTGGTATGCCACCAATTGCAACTGGTGTTGGTATATTATAACTAAAATTAATAGGTATTCCATTTAATAAAACTGGACTTCCTGTTATAGAAACTGTACCTGTTGATATTATATCTGTAACGCTTGCTGTTGAATTAATTTCCCATTTTGCATATGGTGTTCCACCAATCCATTTATATTTCAACACATAGTTATTTTGTGCTATACCAACAGTATTTTCTGTATATGTTGGGAATCTTGTGCCATTTAATACAACATTACCATTTTGGCTATAAATATTAATATTTCCACCTGTATTTGTTCCACTAATTGTATAATATGATGGATTTATAATTTCAAAGTCTATTGTATTTGAATAACCTGGGTTAGTTATATCAGTTGATTTTATATATGGTGCATCTAATTGACCTAATTTATAATTTGAACTCGTCCCTGCTAAGAATGCTACTGTTGTATTATAGTTTGATTGTGGTTCAGTCTTTGTATTATAGAAAAACACATCTACATCAGTAGATAGTAAATTGTTATTTAATACATATTGTCCACCTACTGTTTTTTTACCAAAATAAATTTTCTTTTGAACTGATGTTTGATCAACCCCAATATATTCTGTTCCTAATGCAGTTGTAGGTTTAAATATAATATTTTCCCATAATGTATATATAGAATCTCTAACATCTTTTGGTTGTATTAACTTAGATGTGTTATCAGGCAATATATTTAAAGCAGATTGTAAGTCTAATAATTTTGTAGCATCTGTTGGTGGTGTTCCTATACTATAAGTGGCCATTAATTAAGTTCAATTTTTATTATATATTAAATTATCTAATCTTAATTGTGGTAAAAAAAACAAATACTCAAATTTTACTGAGTATTTGTTTAATTCTTTTAATCCTAATCAATTTTATAATATGCATCATACTTTCTTTAAATGTTTCTGGTGGGTAGATTCTATTATTCATTATTAATTATATATTTTTTTAAACAGTTAAAAAAATATATTCTTCTTAATTGTTTTAGTGATTTTTTTTTGGTATTCTGTTAATATAATCATATAAACAAAAATTCAATTTTCATCAAATCTTTTATTTTAGCAGTTTTTAAATCCAAATCATCAAATCCAATTTTATCAAATTCAATTTGATTTTCATAAGACATAAGTTCACCCATTTCCTTATTAAAATCTTCTGAATTTTTAATTTTAAATCCCCCTTGTATAACATTGCCATTATCATCTAATGCCGTTATTGGATTACCACTATCATCTCTTTCTAAATTTTTTTCTAAAATTCTCTTTTCTAATTTTAGTTTATCTTCTACTAAGGAAGAAATTTCTTTTATTATCTTCATTAGTTTAAATGCTAATTTTGCATTTATTTCCATATCCATTAAATAATTTAATGATGATATTGTTTCATTGTTTAATTGTGAATTTTTAATCTTTATCATATCTTTCTTTTCCAATTTTAAAATATTTTTCTTCTTTTTCAATAGATATAAAATTTCTATTTAAATCTCTACATACAACAGATGTTGTATATGTTCCTGCAAATGTATCTAATACCAAATCACCTTCATTTGAATGTTTTAAAATTAACTCTTTAATTAATCCGTATGGTTTTTGAGTTGGGTGATCAAATCTTTCTTTACCATGACATAATGGATAGTTGTAGAATCCTTTATCATATTTAGAATTAAATGTTGGTTTGGAATGTTTTACAAAAGTAAAGAAATATTCAGAAGCATTTGATAAATAATTACATTTTGAATTTATTGGAACTGGATTGTTTTTAATCCAACAACAAACACGTGGTTGTTTAAATCCTACATCATTAGCAATCTTTTTAATATCTGCTGCTTTCCAAATATCATAGAATATTATTATTGTCCCACCTTTTTTTAAAATTCTATAATATTCTTTAAATAAAAATTCAAAATCTATATCTTTTTTATCCCAGTCACCATAATCAATTGATAATTTTGAATATTTCAACTTCATCAAATCAGATGTATTATCATTAACCTTTGTATAATTAGAATCTTTTGATATAAAATATGGTGGATCTATTAATATTAAATCTATGGATTTACTTTTGATATTTGGTAATAAATCAAAACAATCGCCTAAAATAAGTTCATTTATCATATTAATATATATGATAAATGAAAACTCATTAATTAGATTTTTCTAATCTTTCCATATTTTTTCCAAATTTAATTTTGATTTTAAATCAACTATTCTATTATTAACCTTTAATGAATATCCAATAACATCCATAAATTTCCTATTCATATTTCCTATCAATTCTAATTCACTATCATCTAAATCAACATTAAATATTGTAACTAAATTATCAATTTGTTCAAAGGTTAAATTATTTGCATTTCCTGTTAAGAATATAAAATCATAATTATAATCACCATAACTTTTATTATGTTCTAACTTATTTGATAAATAATAAGTTAGACAATTTTCTACACCAATGGATGGCATTGAGAATCTATATCCATCAACTAATATTTCACGATTTTCAGAATCATATTCATAATTACTAAAATCAAAATAGTTAAAATTTGAACTATCAAATTCTATAAAATCTTCTTTTCCTATTTTATCATTGAAATAGGATATGTTAATTTTTTTATTTAATGAATATTTTACTATTTCTAAAAATATATAAACAACATCAACACTTTTAATATCTTCAAAGTAATAGCCAGTTGAAAATGTTGTATTTTTACGGACTATTTTTTTAATAGCTTCAATAACTGAATATAAATTTTCTTTACTATAATTATGTTCATATTCTATTATATCTTCAATAGATGCTTTCTTTATTTTTATAAAGAAATCCGTTTGATAAAAATAACCTTGACTTGGTAATTTGGTTAAATCAATTTTTTTTGTATTAGATAATACACTTTTTATTATATCTACAATTCCCATTTAATTAAAAATTAATTTTATTATTTTATTAATTATTTAGATAAAGTTGTTGTTTCATTATGTTTTACCACCAAATAAATGTTTAAAAAAGCAGAATCATTTGATTCTGCTTTTTTAATAATTTTAAGATGAACAACCAAAACAATCAAATGGGGAATCATCTGGTTTAGTTGGTATATTCCTTGGTTTAAGTTCACTTTTTGACAAATCAATTGCTAAGTGTTTTGCACCTGTTGAAATTGCTCTTGTTCTTACATAATAACAAAGTGTTTTTAAGCCCTTACTCCAACTATGAAAATGTGCTGATGAAATTTTAGATAAAGTAGGACTATCCATATAGATATTCATTGATTGTGACTGATCAATGAATGGTGCTCTATCTGCTGCCATATCAATTAATTCCCTTTGTTTTATTTCCCAAATTGTTCTATATTTCTGTATTAAATGTTCAATTCTTTTTACTTTAAAATTATATTTTTTGTCTTCTATATCTAAATAATTATTGAAATTTATATTTTGTATAGAACCATCATTCATAATTATTTCATTTTTGAAATCTTCACTCCATATACCTAATTTTTCAAAATCATTAATCAAATATTTATTTACTATGATTATTTCACCACCAATAACACGTCTTGTAAAAATTGCAGAATGTGCTGGTTCAGTCATTTCATACGATCCAGAAATTTTTGCCGAACCGGCTACAGGCATTTGTGCTGTTAATAATGAATTACAAACACCATATTTTTTAACTTCTTCTTTTAATTCATTCCAATCATAATGTAATTCGCTATTATCAATTCCCCACATATCAAATTGAAAAATACCTTCTGACATTGGTGATCCTTCATAGAAATCGTATGGTTTATATTTACCACTTTTACAAAGATTCATACTTTCTGTTATGGAAGCAAAATATATTGTTTCAAATATTTTTTTATTTAATTCAATTGCATCATTTGATCCAAAAACATAATCTAAAAGGAAAAAAACATCTGCTAAACCTTGTGTTCCAATTGCAATTGATCTCTGCTCTAATCCACCTTTCTTACCTTTCTTACTTGAATAATTATTAATATCAATTACTTTATTTAAAGATCTTACTATTTTCTTAGTTTCACTTATCAATAAATCAAAATCAAATTTACCATCTTTTATGTAATTTTTCAATATAACCGAAGATAAAGTACATATTGCAGTTGTTTCTTCATCTGTATATTGAAAAATTTCAGCACATAAATTTGATTGCTTAATAACACCAATATTTTGATGATTTGTCTTTCTATTTGCACTATCTTTGGAACATAAATATGGAACACCTGTTTCAATTTGAGATTCAATTATTTTATTCCAAACTTCTTGTGCTTTTATTTTCTTACCTATACCTAATTCAATAGCTTTTTTATAATTCGCTTCATATTCATCACCATATGTTTCTTGTAATGGCTTAATACCAGCCTTTATTATATCATTTGGACAAAATAAATACCAATCTTCATCATTCATAACTGCATTCATAAAGTTATCAGGTATCCATAAAGCAGTGAATAAATCTCTAGCCCTCATTTCATCTTTTCCCGTATTCTTTTTAATATCTAATAAATCCAATAAGTCTTTGTGCCAAGGTTCAATATAAATAGCTGCTGAACCTGGTCTTCTTCCTTGTTGATTGAAAAAACGCAAGCCTTCATTTACGATTTTAAGATATTTCAAAAGACCACCTGAAAAACCACCTGACGAACTTAGTCTACTTTCCTTTGATCTTATGTTAGTCATACACAATCCAATACCCGCTGCATCAGCAGAATAAGATGCAATATCATGAAATGTATTTAATAATCCTTCTCTCGAATCACCATCATTATAATGTAAAACACAAGAAGCCAATTGTGGTATCTTAGTACCCGAATTTATCATAATTGGTGTTGCTTTTGATATCAATTGTGTTGATAAAGAATTGTAATAATCAACTGCATCATCAAATGAATCAGTTACCCACAAAGCAATTCTCATAAACATATGTTGTGGTCTTTCAATAGTAACACCTTCGTTAGTTTTTAAAAGATACATTTCTAATAAAGTACGCCAAGCAAAATAATCAAAATTATAATCATTATTATGTTTTATAATATTGTCTATATTTTCTTTACCATATTCATTTATAATATCTATTAGCTTATCATGGACAATATTTAATTTGTGTAATTCAATCATAGTATCACAAAAACTTTCTTTTGTTTCTTTGTGATAAGATGAAACAGCTACATTTGCAGAAAATTTTGAATAATCATGGTGATCTCCTGTATAAGCTGCTGCAATTTCAGATATTAATTTATCCAATTGTTTAGTGGATATAACACCTTCTGTTGGAACAGAAGTTATAACTTTTATAAATATTTCATCGGATTTTACATTCAAACCCTTAGAAGTTTTCTTAATTCTATTGTGTATTTTTGTTGGATTAAATGAAGTTTCTTCCCCACTTCTTTTTAAAATTTTTAAAGACATATTTTTTATTTTTTATTTTTAGAAATCTTCAGTTAATTTGAAAGATTCATTTATTTTAGCTTTTTGATATTCAATTGTTCTTGATTCAAAAAAGTTGCCCTTTGTTTCCATTCCAATTGATTCCATAAATTTGAATGGTTGTTCAACATTAAATTGTTTTTTACAGCCAAATTTAACTAATAAACCATCAACAACAAATTCCAAATATTGCTTCATTAGATTTGAATTCATACCAATTAAACTAACAGGTAATGATTCTGTTATAAATTCCTTTTCGATTTCTAATGCAGATAATAATATTTCCCTAATTCTTTTTTCAGATGGTTTATTTTCTATGTGGTTATTTAAAAGATGTATAGCAAATTCACAATTACCTGTCATTATTCCATTAAACAACCCTGATCCATTTTTTTCATCAGTAAAACAATATGTATCAGATTTTCTACCATCATTTACTATATCAACAATTCTAATATATCTGCTGCTATTTCTTTTATATGTGTGTTCTGATATATCTAAACGTTTTGGTGAAAACCCAAGTTTCTTTAGATTATAGATGTGATTTTGTGTTAAATATAAGATATATGTTTCTTTACACTCACATATTGACCCTTTTATATTACTTTGTCTTTTTGGTTGACCAAATTTTATATTACAACTTATACCTAATGTTGTTAACATTTTTTGTATATTTTTTAAGAATTGTAAATTAATAGAACAACATTGTATTGTATAACTTTTTGTGTAGCAACCATCACCATCAACATAACCTTCTAACCATCTTAGTTTGGTTTGAATTGAATAGTTTATTGGAACGAAGTATTTTTCTTTTATATTTGTATTTAATCTACACATATATCTATTTTCATTGAATGTTTTAAAATCAACATATTCTTTTAACTTTTTCTTTTTGTCCATTAAAATCAAACATGGATTTTTACCATTGTGTTCATAATGACCATCTGCACAAAATACACCATGTGTATAAGGTGATTCAAAAAATTCAGGATCTTCATTATCTAAGATAGGCAAATTAAATTTTTTAAGAATATCCCCTTTCTTTATATTATTTGTTGATACTTTATCATATTTCCAATATCTTGGTTGTCTATCAGTATTTTCAGTAGCAATAAACCAATTGTGATTTTCAGTACATTCTATTTCGATTCCATTATCTAATATAACTCTATAAATATCTTTGTTTTCCCCTGTTTTAACAGGTATAACATTTGTCCATTGTGTTCCATTCCATACTTCTACTTCCTTATTTACAAAGTTGACTATTTCAAATTGTCCATTCTTTGTTAAGATTAATGTTTCAGGAACTACACAATGTAAATTTTCATCCTTAAAGATAAGAGCATTTGCATTAGCTAATCCTTGCATTATACCCCTTGACTTCAGCCAAAATATTGAACAGAAAGATCCCGAAAAGAAAATACCTTCAACTGCTGCAAAAGCAACTAACCTTTCTTGGAAAGAAGAATTTTCAATCCAATCTAATGCCCATTTTGCTTTTTTCGCTACCGCAGGTAATCTATCAAGTGCATGAAAACATTCATCTTTTTCATCAGAATCAGTTATATATGTTTCTATAAGTAATGAATATGTTTCTGAATGTATATTTTCCATAGCCATTTGAAAAGCATAGAAAAATTTAGCTTCTGGATATTGAACTTCATTACAAAAATTTTGTGCCAAATTTTCGTTTACAATACCATCACTTGCTGCAAAAAAGGATAATATACTTTTAATGAAATATCTTTCATTATCGGATAAATTATTCCAATCTCTAATGTCTTCAACTAAATCAATTTCTTCTGCTGTCCAAAAAGCAGATTTGTGATCTTTATAAAATTGCCAAATATCTGGATGTTGTATTGGAAATATAACGAAACGATCTGGGTTTTCTTTTAATATTTTTTCTTCTATCATAATTTAAGTATTTTTTGTTATGTATATATCATTAGTTAAATGAATAAAATAAAATTTCATTGGTTTTTTTTAAAAAATTAAATACCAATGAAATTATTTTTTATAGAAAATCTATATTGTTAAGTTTATTCAAATTGTACTTAAATTTAGTATTATTTAATATTTTCGTTATATTACAAAGCTCCACCTCATATATTTTTTCATATGAATTAACTTTATATAAATTATTATCATAATCCGTTTCAATAACTACACCAGTTATATGTATTATTTCATCTTTTATAAAATCATCTTCTATAAATTCTATTTCAGTTCCTTCATATATATTCCTATTCATTATTTCATCAGAATAATTCTGCTTTCCTATATGTTCTTGTAATTCAAATATTATAAGATTTCTCCATTTGTTGTCCAATAGTTTAAACATATTAAACAAATTATCAGAAAAATAAACTGCTAACTCATTAAATAATTCAATGTTTGTAAATCCATCCTCATTTAAATTAATCTTCAATAATTGATAATATCTATTAAAGTCAACTCTTGATGGCTTTCGTCTATTATTTAAAAAATTAATATCTGTTTCATTGGATAAAACAGCATATACTCTTTCTTTAATCCTTTTTTCCTTTATATAATTTTCATTATCAACCGATTCATACCAATGATGTGAAGATTTATCAACCTCAAATGTTTCATTATATCCACTTGTATATTCAGCATTTTCTTCACTTAGTGGATCTTCCTTTTTTCCTTTGAAAATTGAATCATATTTTAAACTATGTTTTCCTTGTATTGTGTGCTTAGATAATACAGCATCTGATGTTTCAGACTTAATATCAAATTTCAAATCTTCTTCATCAATTTCAATTACTTCATCTGTAAAGTCAGTTGATTCATCATCAAAAGAATCAACTGATTCATCAACTTCATTTTCAACTTCATTATTTTCAATGAATTCTTCTTCTTCTTTATTTAATTCCATTTTTATTGTTTTTTTTTATTCTTGGTCAATGAATATATCATTTTCTAATGTTAGATATAAAGGATTTAAATTCAATTTTATCTGGGAACTCAAAAAGTCACCATCTCTTTGTTTTAGCATTTTAAATCTATATATATTCTGTCTTTTCATATCTTCTGTCCTTATTATAGCCCAAAATGTGTCCGCAGTTTCGGCAATGGCTTTGCTTTCAGGTATAGATGATAAAGTTATTTGGGTTGAATTCCAAGCATCCCTTGCAACTTGAATTGCAGTTAATACAGGAATCTTGTATTTAGCACCAATTGCTCTTAATCCCTCTGCTAAAGCTTTTCCTTTTGAATATAGATTATCACCACCCGCCATTCCTTTTATTGGTGCTATCAAAGTTATATAATCAACTATAACAAAATCTATTTTTATACCTTTTTTATCTTTTAGTTTCTGTATGTAATTATCAAAATCATTTACAGTTGCAGTTCCAGCCGCCCAAAATTTAGCTATTATTTTACCAATCTTCTTTTCAAATAAATCATTTGAATTTGAATTTTTTAATGTATCTATTTTTGCTTTTATATAGTCTACATCCTTACTTAAATTATCGTATTCATTTATTGGTATCTTTAAACGCATAGAACCCAATCTCTTCATAACTTTCTTTTCACTCATTTCCAAAGTTATATATAATACATTATAACCCATATCAGCAGATTTTACAGCGAAGTTCTGCATCCATAAAGAATTATGACTCAATATATCATTTGTGTAATATTGCTTATTTGAACCTTCTGATAATTGTAAATCATACATATGTGATTTATTACCTGTTAATCCATATTCCATTACCATCTCTGGTCCATCCTTAGTCATAATGAAATCACCTAATTGTAAATATTCACAATAAATCTCATTTAAATCACATTTTAATGTGACGAAATCCATATTATCACAACGATATAATATATGCTTATCAGCACATATCAATTCTTTACCCCCTGATGTAAATATCCTATATTCTTCAAATTCAATCGTTTTTCCAACACCTTCTACATCTATCCAGCCATTAGGTGTCAATACCTGTAAGTCATCTATTTCATATGCTTCTATAAACTTATCATATAAAGGTCTTTCATATTTACCATTTAATAAACTATCTGCTTCTATTATTTCATAATTCATATTATTCATTTAAAAATTTTATACATTTTTCTAATGTTTCTTTTGGATTTTTTTTATATTCTGATTCCCACACAATCATAATTTTATAACCTCTATTTTTAATTAGTTCTAATTTTAGATTATCTGATTTTAATATATCAAGCCATGATATTTTACGGACTCGATGAATTTCATCTATATTAGTTATAGTTTCTTCATTACAATGCCAAAAATCACCATTAAATTCAATACATTTTTTATTAGTAATATCAACGTAATCATAAGCATACCATTTCTTTTCTTCACTTATTAGATAATATTCTGAATTCAATTCAGAAAACATAACTTGATCACTAGTTACTATATTGTAGATATCCCAAAATAAAACTTGTGAAATTTTAGAACAGTATCTACCACTTAGTTTCCTTCTATTAATTTCTATTTTTTCTTCGTCTGATTTTGAATTTAAAGTAAATATCCATTTTTCTTGTCTATCTAACCAACGCTTTGATCCATTTTCTTCACCATATTTTTGAATACACATTTCTTTACTGAAAGTAGCCTGTCTTTTTTTAACCAATGATATAGATTCATCTTCATTATATCCCATTTTTAACCAATAGTTTTTCTGATTTGTATAGATATCTTTATATAAATTTGGATTTTCATTACGATGCTTTTTAGACATTCTATGCAAGTCGGACAAAGTCCTTTTAACTTCTACTTTAGAATCTTCGTCGCTAAATCCCTTATTCTTCCAAAATTCAATTGTATAGTGACTTCTTCTTTTATGCCATAGTGGATCATTTTCAAAATTTTTTTCAAAAGTCAAAAGCCTTTTTTCTAAATTCTTCTTATTATTCTCCAATAAAATCTTTGTAGCTTCATCATTTGATGAATTAGTTCGATATATTATCCCTTCAATAGAATTTGAATTAAAAGATTTTCTTATACATTCTTCACTTTCACATAGATTTCTATATCCACTATCAATTGATATAAATCTACCTTCTTTCTTACAGAAAAAACATTCAGTTTGTTTTCCAATGTTTTCTAAGTAATATTGTTCTATATTTATATTTTCATGTTTTTTTGTTAAATGTATTTGAAGACCCTTTAAATCTTTAAACCCTCTATTACAAATAGAACACTTTATATCACCATAATTTAATTCTATTTTAGGTATTATTTCTACATTTTTAACAAACCTTTTCTTCTTTAATTTTAATTCAGATAGTTTTTTAATTATCTTCTTTTCATTGAATCCTAATTTATCTGCTAAGTCTTTACATGAATAAAGATCCTTATTTTTAATAAGATAGTTTATTTTCACATCTGTCCAAAAAGTATAATCATCTGTTTTATTTTTTGATAAACCTAATGACTTTATTTTCTTCTCAATAGAACTTTCGGTTCTATTGAGATATAATCCAATTTCTTTATATGTTTTTGTTAAATAATTTTTAATCAAATATCCAATTTCAAGTTCTGTCCATTTCATAGGTGGTTTTATTTTTATATATTAAATATGCTTATACCCTTGACTAATTTTGGTAAAAATTGCGCCTATTTCATCTGAAAACTTTTCTGACGTACTTTTGTTTCTAAATGTAATAATTGTATTGTGTTTGGCACATTTTCCGTTGCTCGTTTCAGCCATCAGAATATTCAAAGTCCCTACATCCCAACCACCACCGAGCATATGGTCAATAGTTGGGAATCCACATTTTATTTTAAATTTAGAAGAATCTTGTGCGTGTTGTTCTGGGTCATCAAAATCTGCACCAAGATCGTCATCATCGGCAAAATTTATATTTGCCATTTGATCTACAATATTTTTAATCTTATTAGCAGATTCTAATATTGAATCAAAGTCTGTTTTAGTGTCAAGATTTCTGGTTTCATCTATTATATCAATAGTGCCTGCTTTTAATCTATTAGATAATATCCAAGCATTAAATTTTGGTATTATAAAATTAGTTTCATCATACTCACTAAGATTAACTGTTAGCATTGCTTTTAGAATATCTTTTGTAATTAAAGATTCTTTATCTTCAAGTGATACCATTTCAAGAATTTGTCTTGGTTGTGGAACTTCTGCTTCTAAATTTTTAAGTATATATTTTCTAAGTATATTATATACTAACTGTATTTCTGCATTTTTGAAAAAATTTGGTTCTACTATACCGAAGTGCCTTTTATTTTTTAAAATAAATGTAAAAAATACCTTTTCTAAAGATATGGTCATTTTATATTAATTATTTTTTAATTATATATGATATATCTATTTTAGTTTAATTAAAAAAACACATTATAAATTATAATGTGTTTTTATTTTATTTTCACTTTTTCACTCTATTTTTATAAACTTGTTTTTTCAATAATTCATTATGATATTTATTTTTGCTTTCAATTAATTTTTGTTTTTCAGATTCTGATATATTTGAATTATTTATAAATTCTATTACACTATTAATATCAAAATTATGAATAAGTCTATCCATTATTAGACTAGAATTTATTGGAACAGTTTTGTAGTAATTTGAATCAATCTCATTTTTATTAAATAAAATACAATCTTCTTCCATAATGTATGAATTGCCATATTTAAAGAATATGTAATTGTTATCAAAACAAGTTTCCATCAAATCACCATTTATTTTAAATAATTTAACACATATCTTTTCGATATTCTTATACCCCAGATAATCTTCTACAAGTAAATCATTTTTAAATAATTCTAACACATTATTAGGTGTATCATATACAAAAGTAACTTCATTTCCATTCGGATCAAAAACATCATCAATTTCATATAACTCTTCACCATTTTTAAGTGCATTATATATTTCAAGTGGGTTAGTATATTTCCCAATATATTTAGTGTTTGCTTTGGCAATACTGTCTTTTGGTATAACACCATATTTTGGATGTGATATAGATTTATATTCAGATAAATAGTCAGATAATATATTTGAATAAACAGCATCTGTTTGGAGTATATAAGAATCTTCTAAATTAGAATAAAAAGCCATACTTTTAGGAACTGCAAAATAATCAAGTTTATTATCTTTTTTAGTTATAACTACTACAACTTCATTTTTAGGAAACCATTTTTCAAGTAATTTTGAATATATATGGGTTAACCATTCTCTTTCACCAGTTGAACTTGATCGAATTCTGGATATCATATAATCATCATAATTCTTCCCATCATCTAATAGATTATAATTTGCAACATATCCATTTCCTGTTTGTTCACCATCTTCCAATTTTTCATATAAAAACGGAAAACTATCCATATATGGATAAAAATCATAATTTATTTTGTCTAATTGAATAGATATATCACCACGTGTATTATCAAATTCAAGATGACTTAATAATTTATCTTTGTCATTATTTACTATATTTTCTAATACCCAACTATGAATAAATCTTTGTTGTGAACCATCTGTATAATATATTCTATCTAAATAGTAATTAGATTCATCTATTTTCCATAATAAAGCTCTTGCAACCAATCCATCATCTTCTTTAATTATAACCATTGATATTTTATTTGGATTATCAGCATAGATTTTCATAAAATGATTTTTCTTTGTATCTGCCATACAAGAATTATTTAATGTCCCATTATTTGAATCTATATAATTATCAATCAAATACCATTTCAATATATCATTTCCTTTAACGATTGATATATCAACATTTTTCATTTTATCATGATATGCTTTAAAATTATTTATAAAAGTAACCAATTCAGTTTCAGTAAAGTCTATATTATTATCCTTTAAAATTTGTGATACAAGTCTACCAACATTTATGTTACTTCTTTTTCTTGTTTCATAACTACCATCATTTAGGAATCTTTGGAATTGATTATCAGGTAGAAATTCTACTTCATCATTTTTATCTGATAAATTAAGATAGTTATATTTTGTATTTACATCAGTTGAATATTCAATTATATCATAAATATATTTTGATATTTTTTCGTCTGGTAATTTAGTAATAATACTCTTAAAATCATCACTTGAAACAATTACCGATTCCAATAATTTATAGTTTTTGTATGTTATTAAATATTTCATAGTCTATTTAGCATCATTATAGAATGATCTTTATATTTTTTTATAACTTCAAATCCCCAATCTTCATAAAAGGCAACTAAACCTTCTAAATCTATATTTCTATCTAATGGAGAAGCATTTAAGATTATTTGATTTAATCCAAGTTTATTTGTTATGTCTAAAAAAACTGACATAAGTTCATTTCCATATCCTTTTCTTTTATCATACACTTCAATGTGTTTTATTGTGAAATATGGATCAATTATACCCAATTCTTCTATTTCATCACTTGATAAATCTTCTGCAATATCAAGTTCGATTGACATCTTATAACCCTCTACAAAGCCAATATTAGGTAATTCTATGTATAGATGATCACCATTGTATTTTACAATATATTTATAATCATTATATGTATAATTCTTTATACTATAATTTTCATTAATGTTTTTCGTAAGTGCCATATGAACGAGTTCAGCAAAATCATTATAGAATTTTAAATATTCATTTGTTTCGGATTCACTTGAACCACCTTTTTTTCTAATAGATTCAATTTCTTTATTTAATCTTTCTTCTATTTTTATGAATGATGGGTAAGCATTGGCTATTGATGGAGAAAAATTTCTTTTTTCTAAATTTTGGATAAGCCTTAGTTCAATTTCTTCTTTATCCCGAAATGAAGAACCAGTATAATGATTTCTAAATATTTGTGCTAAATATTTTATATCTTCTGTTACATCATTTAGTGTACGATATGGATGATTTAAAATATCACCCTTTTCTATTTCAAATTGTTCAAATAATTTTAAGTATTTCATATATAAGTATATCCTTTTATTTCTTTTGGTAATTCAACTGATCGATTATAATATTCATTGTAATCTTTTAAAGCTTCTATTAATAAATGTTTAACTATTTTACAATCTTTTCTTAGAAAATTATAAGTTTCTTGATATTCCAAATAAATTTTAACATTGCAATAAAATAAATATATGATTCCATATATTGGATTACCAATATAATCCGATATATATCCAACTTCTTTAGGATAACCATCTAAACTTGTTAATTCATTATATGAACAATTAAAAGTATTACCAACTTTAATTGGCGCACCAATTAAATTAGTTATATTATTCTTAGAACAATCAACATTATCAGCAACAAAAATTGGAGCACCAATTAAATTAGTTAATTCATTATTTTGACAGAAAAAACTCTTGCCTACATAATTAGGGCAACCATCTAAACTTGTTAATTTATTATAAGTACACAAAAAATAACCAGAAACTTTATTGAATTTAAGTGGAAGTTTTGTTAAACTTTTCCAATTAAGTGTAACATCACCATCTACATCAATAGATCCATCTGGATTTATAGTATAATTTTCTATTTTATATTGTCTACAAATTTCATCAATTTCTGATTGATTAAAATTTTCAAATAATCTTAAGTATTTCATATATAAGTATATCCTTTTATTTCTTTTGGTAATTCCTTTTTAACACCATAATATTCATTATAATCTTTTAAAGCTTCTTCTAATAAATGTTTAACTATTTTACAGTCAGTTCTAATAAAATTATATGTTTCTTGATATTCTAAATATATCTTAACATTTCCCTCAAATAATTTTAGTATTGGTTCTATTGGATTATCCGAGTAATAAGGACTGCCCACAACTTCTTTTGGATAATCTTTTATAATTGTTACATTATTACCAGGAAAAATAAAATCCCTACCTATATAATCTGGACATCCTTCTAATGATGTTAATTTATTATTAATACAATGAAAATCAAGAGTGATATAATTTGGACATCCTTCTAATGTTGTCAATTTATTATGATTACAAGTAAAATTACCAATGACTTTATTAAATTTAAGTGGTAATTTAGTTAAATTTTTTCCAGTTATAGAAACATCACCATCTACATCAATTGATCCATCAGAATTAATTTTATATTTTTTAATTTTATATTTTTTACATAAATAATCAATTTGTGTTTGATTAAAATTTTCAAATAATCTTAAGTATTTCATATATTTCTATATATTAAATTTAATTATTAATATATAGAAATATGAATAAGATATTAAGATATAAAGAATATGAAAAATCTTTAGATATATTTGAAGATTTTGTAGAAAATTTAACAAATCCTAAAATAAATGAGGGTTTGATAAACAAAGAAACTATTAATAAAATTTTAAAACAATTAGGATCTGATTTAAAATTCAATTATAGTTTGATTTTTTCATTTGGAACTGGTATAAGCTCTATGTATCCGATTGTTGAGCATTTAATTAAAAACTCAAATTTAAATGTAGAATTAACAACAGAAAATATAGTCCTACTTACCATTACTGCAATTGCAATTGCCTATTTGGAAGAAAATAAAAATAAAACAGGTGATTCAAATGTATTATGCAATATTTGTTCAGGCAAAGGTTGTAAAGATTGTGATGAAGTTGGTATGGTAAAAAGCGTTGTTACAAAAGAAGATGCAAGAACTTTATTGGAAGAATTAAAATTAAGGGGATTTGGTAATGGAATAGTTAAAAAAGTAGTTAAATGCTTTATATCAATTGGACATTTCCTGAAAATGATTTTTAAAAATACACCTTTAATTATAAGTTCGTTTTTAGATTTATTTGGATATACAGCAGTTCTAATTCCTACTATGAATGCAATTCATTTATTAATTGATACTAATAACTGGAATATCGAAACACTACCAACAATAATAGGACAAAATTTAATATCATTTGGTGTAGGTATTTCAGCAATGTTAGCAAGAAGAGGATTTGATAATTTATCAAATAAAATAAAAGATTTTATAAACTCACTTTATAAAAAACCAATTAATAATAAGATGATTAGTAATGATGATGAAATGATTAATGAACAATAAATGACAACACTATACCGCAAAGGAATATCTTTGTAGTTGTCCAAGTGGGTTTTAGGTCAATCCACTTTTCACAGCTTTGAATGCTCCCCCATACCGTAAGGGTGGTCTGTTTTTTATTTTCCCAATTAAGGGCTTTGTGTCACCTGTTGATAGTTGTCTGAATCAGAGCAGGATTTTTAAACAGCCAATATTTTTTTATATCAAGTTTTCCAAATATAAATTTTAGACAGACAAAACTATAATCTTTCGTTTGATAGATAATTGACGTTACTATCTAGGTGAAACAATTTTAACACCTTATATATTAATAAAAATACACAAGGTGTTATTATTTAAATAAGAAGCATTGTGAATTTTATTCAAAATATATATTAAATTCACAATGCTTCTTATTAAGTTTTTGGGTATATTTTTTCAAATAAATCAAAAATATTATCTGTTTTTTCTTTATCAATAAAAGTTAAAAGATAGCGAGTTGGCATACTTCTTTTCCTCCAATTGGAAACAGTTGAACGCTCAACGTGGTAATATTCTTCAATAGATTTATCATATATTGAACGAACATAAAATTCAATAAATTTAAGATCTATCATATTTTCATCAATTTTATTCATAGTTTTTTATATTTCAATTAATTTATCATCAATATCTTTCAATGTATTAATATCATTACATTTATTTACTAAATCAGAAATACTATTAAGTTTAGATAAAATAGTTGATTTATATCTATTTATTATTTCTTCTTCAGAATCAATTACTTCTGATAGTTTATTATCTCTTATATCAATTTCAAGATTGTTTAAATATAATCTAGTCGCTTCTTCAATTTCTTCATATTCAGAACTACTATTATATGGTTCTGCTACACAACAAAAAACTACACCATTTTTATCTACATTTACGTAATTTGACATAACTCTATTATAATAACCATCTATTGAAAAATACAAATAAAAACCTTCTTCATTTAATTCTTCACTTTCATAAACAAATTTAACATTGTATAGAATATCAAATTCATAATTTTCACTATTTAGAAAATCAATCAATCTTTTTCCTTTTATATATTTTAAATCTACCATTATTTTATATTAATTGTTTTTATAGAATCCAAAAACCATTTTGGAAAGAAATGACTTGAATATCTTAATAAATCACCAAATGATGAATCAATTATTATCGTATCTGCATAATCAGTCTTACTTCTTATACTTCTACCTGCCATCTGTATCAATTTTGTAACTGTCATCATTGCATACCATTCTGGATTATTATTTTGTCGCATCTTATTTTTCTGCGAACCCAAAGATGGATATGGAACTTTAGCAATTATTTGAAACCTACTTTTTTCATAATCAAAACTAACACCAGTAGAAACTGATGGACTTACAAATACAGTTGGATCCTTAGTTTCAAAGTGCATTTCTAACATCTCTTCTTTATTTGAAGAGTCATGAAATATCAATCTTGGATCTTCAACCTTATCAGCAATCCATTTTGATAATTCAAATGAATTTGTATGTATTATACCTTTTTTACCTTCATACTTTTTTAAAAACTTCTTAATATAAGGTACATATTTCTTAAAAGTATCTTCTTTTTTAGTATATGACATCTTTCCCAACGGCATATAATATATCATTCTATTTTCAACCGGAAATGGTGATGGTATTGAATAATATTCTGTTTTATCAACTTCTAATCCATTTAAATCACAGAAAATTTCCTTATTTAAAATTGTACCTGATATCAAAAAAACCATATCATATTTAGACCAAACATATTTATCCAAATAATCAAATGCCCATATAGGTTCTAATGATAATTCTTTTTGATTTTTTTCATTGAAGTTAGTTTCTAAAACCCAATTATCAGGACTATCATAATATTCTTTAAGGAATAAATCAATCTTCAATTGATATTGCTTTAAATCAGTTATTATTTCCATCATCTTAATATCAGGATTTTTACCACCAACTATTTTATTTATCTTTAAGTCTCTCTTATCACTTGTTACATCTCTACCACCAGACATTGATCTATCTATCTGATCAATTGTAGAAGCAATTTCTATCTCTAAATACTTTAAAAAATCAACATATTGTGAAATATTGCCTACCTTTTTAAGATTCTTTAAAACATCATCTTCATTTGAAAATTTTAATTTCTTAATTACATTTTCAGTAATCTTAATTGATATAAAATCACTCATAACGGCATCTAGTTCATGACATTCATCGCATATTAATATATTTGAATTTCTTTGGTCAGTTATCCCAACATTATACAACAAATATGTTAAATATAAATGGAAATTAGTTAAACTAATCTTGCCATTTATATAACCACTTTTAGAATCATCATATGGACAAAAATCACAAGCTGTTTTATTCAAACGATTGAATTCCTTTCCCTTTGAACAAGAACAGGAATATTGTGTGCAATTATAGTTATCTTTGCCCTTTAAATTATTTATTGATTCATATTCATCATCATATTGATCTTGTAATATCTTACCAGCAGTTATTAAATCAACTTTTGATGATTTATCAAACTTACTTGTATACCAATCGGCAATCATCATAGCTAAATGTGATTTACCCGTTCCAGTAGGCAAATTTAAAAGAAAAAACTTATTGTCTGGCTTATCAGTTTTAATCTTTGCTATAAAATCCAAAGCATCCAATTGTTCTTTTCTTGGTGTATATTTATTTAAATCTGTTCTTATTGACATTTTTTTTATAATTTATTGTTAACTATTATATTTTATATTCCTATATTTGTTTATACTTACTTCAACTATATCATATTTTCTAATTTTTCTATTTCATTTAATAATTTTTTCAATTCATCTTTTTTAGCCATCATTATATTTTTACTCTTCTTTCTATCATTGAAAACATCTGTTAACATATTTATAGTTGGTGAATTTATTTTCTTAAATACAACACCATTTATACAAACAACATGTTTATTTAAATCTATTTCCATACCATTATCACATTTTTTAGGATCAGATTTACTTTGAACACCAACAAAATTTTCGGGCGCAATATACCATTGTTTTTGAATATGTGGGTACATCGAAGAAAAGTCATAGGTGACGCACCATTTGTTCATTCCCTTGAATGGTTCTTTTACCCAACCGCCTTCAATACCGACATTTTCTTCTGAACTCTTATCGGTTCTAAATAGAACCATATTAGCATCACGAAATCTGTTTCTAAGGACACCTTCTGTTATTGCTAATGAACCTAATGAACTATTCATTTGTGATATAACATCAACTATTTTAATTTTCGCTAATGATGAAATCGCATAAATAATTGATATATAATTTTTTGATTCGTGTATTTTTTGTACCAACACGGAGTCAACTGCATTATAATACATAAATGTTTCAAAATCATCGTCATACAACTTTTGCAAAGATCCTTGATATTTTATTTTTTCAACACCAACTAATTTACTTGAAACAAAGTCTAATGAAGAAGATTCTTTTACTTTAATTGTGGTATCACATATTTCGTATAATTGCATATAGTCAAATATCATTCTGTGAGCAGGCATTTCTTCATTAGACATCCAAATTTTATTTAGTCTTTTTGTGAATGAAGAAACTGCTGGATCAATTTCATATATTTTACCATTTATTTCTTTTTTGATTTTTCTACATCTATTAACTAAGTATACCCAGTCATATTTAACAAAATTCCATCCTGTTAAGAGTGGCATTTTTGGAACCATTTTATTAAAAAAGTTATGTAGCATATCAAATTCATCTTCATATTTTATGTATTTGAATTTATATTCTATTCCAAACTTCTTAAAATATTTATTTGTATTATTCAATATACGTTCTTGCATATCAGCAGGCATATCTTTTAAGCCAAGAAGAATTATTTTATCTTCATATACTATTGATATTGAAAGGACTTCTGTTGGGGCTGTTTCTGCATCTGGGAATCCATCGACTATTCGGGTTTCTATATCTATAAAATATACTTTTGGTAGATTGAATTCAAATATTTCATTTCTATCTTTTTCAGGAAGAGAATCCAAGAATTCGTATGTTGAATATCTATCAGGGTTATTTACTGATTCAAGTTTTACGGATTTACCATCCCAAGATTTATATGATGGGTGTTTATCGTTGTCACTATCATCACATATAACATATTTCTGGGGGTTTTCCCAATTATAATATTTAAGTTTTATTTCACCACTTTTATCAACATAAGAAACAACTAATTTTTTTGTATTATGTAAAAATTGAGTATCTATTAGCATTTATTTTATTATTTTTTAATTATAAAAAACATAGATAGTTAAGTTTAATATATAAATAAAATAATTCAATGATATGGAAACAAGCGACAATAATAATTTTTTATTTTATAAATATTCGGAAAAAACTATAAAAAATAAAAATTTTGATTTTTGGGAAATGATATGCAACCATAGTAGTTTACCCATAACCTTTAAGGAAAAATTTTATTTATATGAAAATAATATTGAAATCCCACCTATATGTTATTGTGGAAATAATTTAAAATTTGTTGATATGCATTATGGATATAGAAAATATTGTTCTAAAAAATGTACAAAAGATTCAGATTTAATGAAAGAAAAAAGAAGATGTACAAATTTGGAAAAATATGGTGTTGACAATCCATCAAAATCTACAATATTTAAAGATAAAGTTAAAAAAACAAATTTAGAAAAATTTGGTGTTGAATATCCATTAAAATCAGAATGTGTTAAAGAAAATCTAAAGGAATATTTTTTGGAAAAATATGGAGTTGATAATCCATCAAAAATAGATGGTGTTAGGAATAAAGCAGAAAACACAATGGAAGAAAGATATGGTGTTAGACATGCTATGCATTCAAATGAAATAAAGGAAAAATTAAAAGAATATTTTTTAGAAAAATATGGTGTTGATAATCCTTGGAAAATAGATGGTGTTAGAAATAAGGTTGGAAACACAATGGAAGAAAGATATGGTGTTAGACACGCTTTACAATCAGAAGAATTTAAAGAAAAATCTAGGCAAACAAATATAGAAAGATATGGAGTTGATAATCCATCAAAATCAAAGTATATTTTAGCTAAAATACAAAATACAATGTTTAAAAAATATGGTACTTATTGTAATTTTTTAAGAACGGAAAATAAAGAAGCTATCATAAAAAAGTATGGGTTAAATTTCCAAAAAACTGATGCATATATAGAACGTTTTAAAAATACAATATTTAACAAAAATAAAGAAATTGTAAATGATGAAATTTATAGTTTAGTTGAAACATCTTCAACAGAATATGAATTAAATTGTAATATTTGTTCTAAAAATTTCATAATACAAAGACAATTATGGAGAAATAGAAAAAAAAATAATGATGTTATATGTTTAAATTGCAATCCTATTTCAAATTCTATTTCAAAACAAGAAAAGATATTATTAAAATACATTAGAAGTATATATGATGGTGAAATAATAGAAAATTATAGATTCTATAAAAAAGAAATAGATGTATATTTACCGGAATTTAAAATTGGATTTGAATATAATGGGCTATACTGGCATTCTGAATTAAATAAACCCAGAAAATACCATTATGATAAATATAAATTATTTGATGATGTCGGTATAAAACTAATACAAATATGGGAAGATGATTGGAAAAATAACAATGATATAATAAAATCAATGATTAATAATAGAATAAATAAATCAAATAGAATTTTTGCTAGAAAATGTGTAATTAAAGAGGTTTTTAATAATGAAGAAGTTAGAAATTTTCTAAACAAAAATCATATACAAGGTTTTGTTGGATCAAAAATAAAGATAGGTTTATATCACAATGATGAATTGGTTAGTTTAATGACTTTTGGCAATCTTAGAAGATCACTCGGTCAAAAGTCATTAGATGGAAACTATGAATTATTAAGATTTTGCAACAAGTTAAATACAACAGTTGTTGGTGGCGCATCAAAAATATTTAATTACTTCATAAAAAAATATGATTTTATAAATATAATAAGTTATTCATTAAACAATCATTCTAATGGTGGTTTATATGAAAAAATTGGATTTTCATTACTTGGTGAAACTGATGTTAATTACTATTGGTGTAAAAATGGTGTAAAATATCATAGATATAATTTTAGAAAAGACAAATTAGTTAAAATGGGATATGATAAGAATAAAACAGAGGTAGAAATAATGAATGAAAATGGATATTTTAGATTATTTGATTGTGGATCCAAAAAATGGATTTTTAAAAAACTAAATGATACACAATAATACATTATCAAATAAAAAAAAAAGAATAGCAGTTTTAAAATGCTATTCTTTTTTTAAGTTTTATTTTTATCAACATAAGAAACAACTAATATTTTTAATTATAAAAATCATAAATAACTAAGTTTAATATATAAATAAAAAACTAAAATGTTAGTCATATATAATTATGATGATATTATATTTGAAAGAAATGGTGAAAATTTAATTGCTAAAGAATTATCAAAAACAATATTATCTGAAATTGAAATAAATATTGGGAAATTGATTATAAATAAATCATTATCATTTAATTGTATATTAAATAATAATTTTGGTATAAATTTTAACAATAGTATTATAAATATTTCTTTATCAAATAGATTTTA
>ENA-OSIY01000371-OSIY01000371.1-marine-metagenome-genome-assembly--contig:-NODE-371-length-25668-cov-14.558556_pt1 | contig 25668 bp, 34 predicted proteins | sample MGYA00237884_ERZ534233 | MGnify/ENA primary metagenome ERZ534233 (study PRJEB26412, sample SAMN06343840) | marine metagenome | isolation source: estuarine water | place: USA: Columbia River Estuary... | reverse complement strand
ACACAAGCACAAGCTGGGTTTACATCAGAAGTAAATGAGCATATATTAGAGTGCCGAATGGAGGATATTACTTATGACATTATTAAACGATTGAAACGTAATAAGATAGTGCAAGGTAAAAGTGGACTCATATTAGGAGATACTGGTGTAAAATTGATGCAGAAGATTCATCAACTGTCAAGTGGAACTTGTAAGTTTGAAGATGGAACATCGATGGTAATTGATTATTCAAAGGCAAAGTTTATAGAGGAAAGGTTTAGATTTAATAAAATTGCTATCTTCTACAAATTTAAGGAAGAACTAAATGCCTTAAAAAGCATTTTTGGAAGTGATTTAACAGAAGATTTGGATGAGTTTAATACAACAAATAAAGTTATAGCTTTACAAATTGTATCAGGTCGTGAAGGTATAAGTTTAAAAAATGCAAAGTATCTTGTTTACTACAACATTGATTTTAGTGCTACATCATATTGGCAAAGTAGAGATAGACTCACCACAATGGAACGATCCTCAAATGATGTATATTGGGTATTTGCTAAAGGTGGAATTGAAAACGCTATTTATAAATCAGTATTAAATAAAAAAAACTTCACATTAAATTTGTTTAAGAAATTATTATAAATTACATTTGCGTATAACGTTCCCGTGCTTGGTGCAGTGCGGGTAAAAAATGCACCGACTTTAAATTAATAACTAAACTTAAAAAATATGCCTGAACTTAAAATTAATGACCAGACCCCGCATTGCTCCAAACACGTGTTACAAGATGTTTTTCCTTTACGTGAATGGATGCCTTTTTCAGACCAAGAAATATCTATTTTTCAACATTATATTATGGATTATTTTTTAGAAAATGAAGAAAAAATCTCTAAAAAAGATGTTTATATTTTAGCTTGTTGTGCAAATGAAACACAATATCAAATGCGTTTATTAAAGTCAAGAATTTCAGGTGATGGAAATGTTGATGAGAAAAATAATAATAGATATTTAAAAATACTACTTTCATTTGATGGATTAATTGATTTCGTTAAAGAAAAAATGATTGAAGGTTTTAAAAGCACAAGCGATAAAAATAAGTATCAATTAATGAATGAATACTATTCTTATTTCACAGCTTCTGATGCTATCAAAGATAGTATTAAGCAAGATTTTGATTTGTACTTCGGTTCTCAAAATATCTTGTAACTACTTGATAACAGATATAAATGTATTACAATTATGAAACAGTACACTAAAACAAAGGTTATACGTATTTCAGAAACACAACTTTTTACACTACAAAAAATGAAGTCTTACAATGTTGATGTAGGTAATTTTATAAGAGATGCAATAGCAGAAAAGATAAAAAAAGAATACCAAAATTTAATTCCAAAAACTAAAAAAGAATATTGTCCTTTTTAAATTAAAGTATTATATTTGTCAAATGAAAAAGCAAATAGCTTATACTCCATTACCTCCTGAATGTATTACATTTCAAAAGCGTGAGTATTGGTTAGACCAACGCATCCAGCTGACTCCATTAGGAAAAGAAATTAGATATAGTGGGATTAGAATAAATGAGGATATGCCAAATAAGTACGGAAAGTATCACTGGATATATACATTTATTTATTTAGATGGAAGCGGATTATTAGAATTTGAAATAGACTACAACGACAATGTTAGAATCAGCAAGGCAAACACAGATTAAGAAAAAGTTACAAGAAGATGGTTGGATAGTAGTAAAGCTCATAAAGACATCGCTTACAGGTATTCCTGACATACTCGCATTGAAAGATGGTAAAGCTATGTTCGTAGAAGTTAAACAGCCTAAAGGAGTTCTATCGCCAATACAATCCCACGTTATAGATACCCTCCGTACAAACGGATTTGAAGTGAATATTTGGACTAAGTATAAAGAAGATTACCAACGCTAACTGTTAGGCTCGACATCTTAGAAAAAGGGTTAGTAGTAAGGTCGGCAAACCAGTAACCCTGAAAGACACAGGTTGGTATGGAAGTCAGGAGAATGGCTCGGTAGTTTAAACTACAAGTAGGTTCGATTCCTACCCTGACAACAGCAGTTGCTTGATGTCAAATATGTACAGCAACAGACATTGGAGAAATTTGGCTTCTCACGAATGTTAAGTCCTATCGGGCAGAATAGGGGATGAGTACTTATGGTAAACTTTCAAAACCCACAACCTCATCAAATAGTCAGGTGGCGAAATGGTAAACGCAAAAAGATAAGGATAGTGTCATCGTGGGTGTGGAATGGAAAAAGCCCACACGAGTCCTTACTTGGAAATCCACAAATGTAGGTTCGATTCCTACCCTGACTACAAACTTAAATATTAAAATAATGAAAGAAAATGCAATGATTAAAATAGGTGCTATGATTGAAGTAGCAAAAAGAGAAATGGATAACGACCCATTTTGGAAGATTGGAGTAGCAGATGCACTCGCATTAATTGACGCTCAATTGAGAGAAATTGAAACATTAGAATACATTTATTCACTAATACAAAACGACAATGAGTAACACACAAGGAGGAGTTCGAGAAGGAGCTGGAAGAAAACGATTAGATTATCCGTTTAAAATCATTCAAGTAAGAGTGCCTTTAGAAATGGAAGGAGCAGTTAAAGATTTCATTAAAAAAATACGAAAAGAATGGCTTACAGCAAACACACAGTAGAAAAAAGACTCTCAATATGGGAGTACGCAGCAGAACAAAAACAAAAAGCAAAAGAACTATTAGAAAAATGTAAAGAACGTGAAAAAGATTTGGCACATAAGCGACACGCATAGCTACCACGATTTATTAGAAATTCCTAATGATATAGATATTGTGATACATTCAGGAGATTGTAGTAATGTAAGAGACCCTTACAATAATGAACCTGAAGTTAGAAGATTTATTGATTGGTATTCTAAGCTACCTATTCCAACAAAAATATATGTAGCAGGTAATCACGATTCATCTATTGAAAAGAAGTTGGTTACTGCAAAGGATTTTTATACCAATGGAATTATATACCTTGAAGATGATTTTATTCATATAGATGGATTTAAAATTCACGGAAGTCCAATATCGCCTAACTTTGGTAATTGGAGCTTTATGAAAAGCCGAGATAAATTAGATAGGCATTGGGAACGAAGTATTGATAATGATGTAGATATATTAATAACACACACACCTCCTAAGGGAATATTAGATATTTCTGAAGATAGAGATGGTAAATTAGAATTTTGTGGTTGTAAAGCATTAAAAAGACACGTTATAACAAGAATAAAACCAAAGTTAATGCTTTTCGGCCATATCCACAATAGTGATGACATTATTAACGCTGGAACTATGAAGCTATCTATTTGCGATACCATATTCAGTAATGGCTCGGTAGTAACCGATAGAAGGTTTGGTAAGTTGAGTAGTAATGGAAATATATTTGAAATAAACCCCTAATAGATGTATTTATTAGGGGTTGCGGTGATTATCACCGTTATTTACCGCATTACTTAAACTTATCTTTCATTTCTAAATGAAGTTTGTATGCTGAATTGCTTATCTCGTATATTTGACCGCAATCTTGACATTCCATTAATCTCTTGATAGTTCCCATAGCAGTAACTATGTTTTTAAGTAAGATTACATTTTCACTTGAGCAAGAAGGACAACTATATTTAAGATTACCATTTATAACTCCAGCGTGAGTGTTTGGTTTAATGTAGTTCTGCATCGTTAAGAATACATCCTCCAAGACAACTATATCTCCATCGCAGTAGTTACCCATTTCTTCAAGAGCATCAGGATTTCCTTTCATAACTTCCTTCCACATATCAAACCCGCTATGCTTAATCTTTGCTCCAACTCCTAAAAATTGTGCGATGTAATCCAGCTTATTGGAATTGAAATTAAAGCCACTTTTAGCCTTTTTAAGCGTATCTAATGTCTTGTACGAAGGAAACATTGAAACCCTATGGAATATGCAACGTGTTCTTATCCATTTGATGTCAAACCTATCTCCATTGTGAGCAATCATTTCGTCAGCCTTATTAGCCACCGATATAAAATCAATAAGCATTTGCTTATCACACATATCTTTATCCCACGTTAATCTATGGATTTTATCTTCGTGTTCCCACTTGTAAGATATACATATAATTTTACGCTCGTCTACGATGCTGTCGGGATGTATAGTTAGATTGTAACCAATTCTCCAAGCATAAACAAGATTAGGAGATGTTTCGATGTCAAAGAAAAGCCTTTTGATATGTTCTTGATTTTGAACGATGTCGAAATACTTATTCTCTTGTTCGGGAGTTAGTCGATAACGACCTTGCTTATTAATAGTAACTCCAACTTTGTTAGCGATATAATGGTTAAATCGATACCGCCTTTCAGCATTTTTTTTCATATTTTTTGTTTTTATAAGAGATTTCTCTTATATTATCTTCCAAATATATGAATTTATTTTTTAATAACGCTTAATTTCTTTTCTTGTTCTTTGGAAATCATATATCTACCGCTTTTATTTAGTTTTGCACCAATCTTTTTAGCAGTAGCATTGTCCATTCTGTACCTTCTGTTTGAGTTCTTTTTCATTTGAATTTATAAATTATATACGCAAATAGTGGAATTAATAACCATAGCAAGATAAGAAATGGGTTGGAAGTTCTCTCTATATCTTTAACTTTTCTATTTTGAGTGACTTTTGTGTCTTGTACTTTTAACTCGTTTTTAGCCACTTTTATATCTTGTACTTGTATAGTGTTGTCTTTTGTCTTTTTATAGTTAATAGTAACGTTTCTATACGTTTTACCATCTATTACAATATCTTTACAAGTATCTAATGGAGTAATAGTAAACTCATCAGTAATGATATCGTTTTTAGTTTCTATTTTAATATCTTCTTTCGTCACTATTTTAGTGGAAATTTGGGACAAACTATCTTTCTTAACTTCATCTATAACTACCTTACGAGTGCCACAAGATGATAACATTGTAATTATAGTTGATGCAACTACAACATAGATAATAAACAATATCCAGTTCCTATTCTGCGAAGTAGTTGTCGGCTTCATAAATTCGTCTTTTAGTTAAACCTGCTAATTTTTTAGTTCCTACTTTATCCCATTTCAAAAATTCTGTACGTATAGCTGGGTCATTATGATTTGCATTTATTTTCTTTAATAATGTACTGTTCATCAGATTGGCGATTCCGCAATTGTATGCGAAAGATACAACGCTATTGAACTGATTTTGGTTTAATGGAGCTTTAACACAAGTTGAAACTCTTTTAGAAAATTTATCAGCAATATCTTTAAACATATCAAATGCTTCAGCTTTAGTTATTGGTTTATCTACCATAGTAACTTTTCGGCCATCTTTATAGAATGTATTACCATATCCAATAGTAGCTAATTTTGCAGGGCATAGATATGGTTCAGAACTAAATCCTTCAAATTCCGTAATCATCATATAACCTTTATTATCCAGTTTCATTTTGATAATATTTTTACAATTGTTCCTACTAATCCAGCGGTAAGTAATCCAGCAATAAATTTTAATTGACCGATATAAACAGACTTCTTAGCCATATCTAATTCGATTAGTTCTAACTTTTCTTTTAACGCTTCTATATCGTGTTTAATGGTATCAATATCAGAAATAACTCCCTTATTACCGTTTACTTTTGAGCCAATAAGTGCTGAAGAAATATATTGTAAATCTTCTTTAATAAGGCGAAGGTGTTGCTCCATTCTGTCAAGTCTTTCTTTTTCTTGAAATTCCATTTTAACTTTTTAATTTTGTAACTATATCCGTAAATCCTTGAATGCTTACATAAGCAGTAGCAATAATAACCCAATCTTGAGAAGTTAAATCTCCTGCAAATAATCCACCACAAGCTATTAAAAATACCATTAGTTTACGTGATATAATTTTATCTAATATTTTATCTAAATTACTCATAATTGAGATTGATTAATAACTGTACCTATATATTCTTGACCTAATGCAAGAAGTCTATCTATTAAACCTTGTTCTGTTTCAAAATATTCAAGAAATGGTTGTCCTGTTGTTACAGTTTGGTTTTCTTGAAGACTACCGTAATGGAATACATCGATTCCGTTGTGTGCTAAATAAAAATTGTTCATATTATATATTTTTAAATTCCTCCTCCATCAACAATAGTCCATCCACGACTTACTAATATTGCCCTACCTGTACCACCACCTGCTGTTGTATAATTTGCAGTACCAAAAGAAATACTTGCATTTGATGCTGATGTTCTACTACTCCAACCACTATAAATTGCATCTAAATTAGCTGCTGAAAATGTAGCTGGAGTTTTACCTCCCATAAAATTAATAAATCCAGTTGAAGTTACATTAGACACATTCCAAGAACCTATATTTTGATTAAACGCAGTATTATTATTAAACATATTTGCCATATTTGTAACTGATGATGTATTCCAGCTATTTAATGGTTGATTAAAAGCTGTATTTGCTTCAAACATAGAACCCATATTAGTAACTGCTCCTACGTTCCAACTATTCAATGGTTGATTAAATAAAGCATTTGAAGTAAACATAGTAAACATATTAGTTACTTTACTAACATTCCAATTACTAATATCTTGATTAAATGGAGTTGACCCTCTAAACATATTGGACATATTTAACACATTTCCTAATGTAGATGTATTTCCAACTGTACTCCTTTCCCAATTTGCTAATGGTTGTGAAAAAGAAGTAGCATTATAAAACATACCACTCATATCTTGTGCAGAACTAACATTCCAAGTATCAACTGTTTGATTAAAAGATTGATTAGTAAAAAACATTTGATAAAAACTTGTAACTGAACTTGTATTCCAAGAGCTTATATTTTGATTAAATGCAGTATTAGATAACATAGCTATCATTGAAGTAACATTACTTACATCCCAATTACCAATTGGTTGGTTAAAATTAGTTGAAACATTAAACAAACTACTCATAATAGTAATATTACGAACATTCCAATTATTTAATAAATTAATATTTAAATTTGTATCACTATTAAATAATCCAAGCATAGATGTTAAATATGTTGTTTTTAAAGTGTCTTTAACATTTGATAAATCTAAATTAACACAAGCTCCAAATTGACTACCATTGGTTAAATCATCTATCAATTCTAAACATCCAAATTGTTCTATTGACCTAAGTTTTGGTTGTTCAGAAGCTAATCCAAAATATGACCATCCCCTACACAATCCTTTTATCCTAATAGTATAGTCTTTTGCACCAATTGGATACGTGTGTGTTCTTACAGCAGTTTCTCCTGAATATGTTTGAGTATAAGCTCTTACAAAATCCCTAACTCCATCTCCCCAATCAATCCAAAAGCTATATGTACCTGTTGAAACAAGAGGTAATACAATGACTTTAGTTGCAATAGTAGGTCTAACAGTAAAAATAAAAGTATTGACATCACTTATTTGTTGTTCAGAATTCTGCATACCATTTGCACTTCCAACAAAAGTTGATGGATTAGTTAATCCACTTGATAATCCAATATCAATACCATTAATTTTCATATATTATACTTGATAATCTGCTCCGTGAGCAGTAATCCAAGCTGAACCTGCTGCAATATTAATAATAGTTGTAGCCTTTAATTTATCTCCACCTTGTAATGGAATATATCTTTTTCCTGTATTATCAAGAGGTAATCCTAATATATTTACACCATCAAGATAATCAACATTATATCTCGCTGCTAATGTGTTACCTGAAGATACTGGTAAGCTATTTAGTCCAATTGGAATTACAGTAGTTCCTCTCAATATATATATGTAAGTATTTACGATAACTGTTGAACTTGTAACTCCTGTAAGAGAATAAACTCTACCTCCTAAAGAACCTGCTGTATATATTGTTACTCCATTTGTATCAGAACCTAATGTTCCAACTGTTGTTCCTGTAAGCACTCCTACACCACTATTTGGTACGTTAGCTAAAACTGGAATTTGACCTGCTGTTAATGCCATAATTTTTTATTTTTAATAATTATATAATGTTCTAAAACTTGTAGATAATACATAATCTAAATCATCAAATGTCGCTGATATTGTTAAATTTCCACTTCCTACGATGCTTTGTCCATTTATAGATTTAATATTAGTAGTAGAAACCAATGTATCTTGTTTTGATGTAGCTAATCCACTATATTGAGTATTTGTAGCATTATCTCCTGTATTATCTCCGCTTAAAGTAGTAATACCTAATTTAGATTTAATTAACGTATTTGTTAATTGTTTATTTTTCCAAAGAGATGTAGATGATTCATATTGTAAGAAATCTTCATTAGCTAAAGTTCCATTTATCAATATATTATGAATCTCATTAAGTTCAAAACCATTTTGTACAGATACAAATATCTCTCCTACTGTTGTACTAACTCTTGTAACTATTCCTATATAAACTAAATGTGCAGGAGCAATTGGTTTATTAGTCAATCCAAATATTAAATCTCCATTTGTTCCAAGCCAAACTGCATCTCCTTGCGTAGCTGTACCTGTATTTAATCCAGCAAACAAACCTCCTGTAATAACTTTTACAATATCATTTGTAACACCTGTTGTTTCTAATAACCCCCAAGTCTTACTTGATGTACCTTCAGATGTATTTGATGCTTTAGAAACAATTATATTAGTTCCTGTTGCAGATGAAACATATACTGCTTGACCTTTATTTATATTTTCAGACAACTTAACAGTTTCTCTATCAACTGCATCAGTATTAAGATTTGGAATAGAAGCTACTAACGCTTTTTCAGCGGTTGTATAGTTGTTTAAAGTAGCTCCTGCCAATGTGCCATTTCCTAATGGAATGGTTGCATCAGTACCTGTATCACTATTAATAGTAAAGTTAGTAGCAGTTTGAGATGGAGATAAATTTGTAGTACTTACAATAGATGTAGTTGGAATAGTATTTCCATTATCTAATAACAAATTTGTTCCTGTTGCACCTATTTTAATAAATGCGTTGGCAGTAATATTTTTACTTGTAGTTGCCCCTATATCAGTAACTGATTGTAAATCTTGTGAACCACTACCACCTCCTCCACCACCAGTTATTTTATTAATATTAACAATATTAGTAATAGGCTCAACTTCAAAACTTACTGAGTTTACACTTTGAAATACATTTATGTCTATTATATCTGCCATTACCTTGTTACATCATTAGTTATAATAAAATCTCCTTTGATTAATGTTTCAATCTCTCCACCAATATTAAATTCCATATCATAGACATAGTTACCAGCTTGGATATTAATAACTTGTGTGTTAATCTTAAAAGAACCTGTTGCAGCATTTGTAATGGTTATACCTGCATTTCCAACAGATGTTAATTCTAAATAAGAAACACCATCTTTTTCTTTTCTTAACTGCATACGAATAATAGCTCCAGTTAAATCTTGTGGTAATCCATTAAGTTTATATACCATAGGTATTTGCTTAAACGTATCGCCTTTATAATGCTCTATATTTGGAAAATCTGCCATTATTAAATTTATTTTTTATTGTTCAAATAATCTCCAACCACATTTAGTGATTTTAGTTCTTTTTTTATATAGATGGCTAAAAGTTCCAACACTTAGTTTTGTTTTATTTGCCATTTCGGTTATTGATAATTCTAATACTTCATTAGTTAAATTATTAAACCATTTTATTCTATTCTTATTGTTTTTTGTAATACTAATTTTAAGTTTTGATTCTTCGCTATGAAAATAAGAAGGTTTTATATATCCGTTTTCTTTTTTAATTAACCAACTTTTTTTAGCCCATTCGCTTCTATCTTCAGAACTGCTATTTTTCCAATGATGAGAATTTTTATTATTTTTCCAATATTCTTTTACAGTATTTGATATTTTTAATTTAGTTTGTTCTGATTGTACTCCTCCATTGCCTCCTTCTGTTAAATTATAACCATTTGGAGATATTGTGTTATATTTTTTTATATAATATATTTCTTTTAAACAACAATCCTGCTTAGATTCGCAATTTTCTAATACATCCCATTTAAAACTATCAATTCCATATTTTCTTAAAGATTTTTTAAATAAATAAAAATAAGACTTGTCGTTTTTACTTTTTGATCTATATATATGCTCTTTTATTCTTTCATCAATAGATTTAGTAGTATATCCAATATAACATTTACCGTTAATTTTATTAGTAGCTCTATAAACAATCATAATTTATAAATTTTATAACACAAATATACTAAAACTTATATGATATTATTTACCCTGACCTACATTTTTCTTAGTATAATTCTTTGAACTCTTTAAAGATGACATCTTTGTTTTACTATGAATGCCTTTTCTTCTTACTTTTATTTCTTCTTTTTTAGACTCCTCTTTTGCCTTTGCCATTTTTTTTGTAAAGTTACGAAATTTTGACGTATTAATTGTTTGGTGCTAAAGTTAATTTTATTTTACCAAAGTTCTCTTGCTGTGTTAATTCGGGTATTTTAACTGCTTCAAATAAACTATATCTTTTGTTTCCAATATATAAATATGGACTCTCTAATATTTCAGCAGTCATAATTAAATCTTCTATGCTCATAAACTCTGATTCATACATCTCTAAATTATGTGTTTTTATAGCTTGAGTAACTGTATTTTTAGTTGATGATTCATAATATGTAGTCAATTCAGATTGTCTTGATTTTTGTCTAAACCAAACTTTTAATCCTATTGATAAATCATCATAAGTTGAGTTATTACTATAAGTAAATTTAGTAGTTCTATCTTCATCTAATGAAGTATAATAAAATGGATTACTATATAAATAACTACTTCCACTATAAGTAAATCTTAAATAAATTAAATTATTAGCGTAATCATATGGAAATGAATTATTTAAATCTATACTTATATATTTGACACTTGACACAGTATCAATCGTAATATAAGCTGTTAAGTCATTTAATAAACTTCCATCACTAACTTTAAAAGATTCTACCTTAGTAATAGTATATGAATAATTAAATAATTGTGTATAAGTCTGTGCTGGAATAAGTTGTATCCCTCCAAACTCATAAAAACTATTTCTTTGGCTATCTTTAAAGTAAAGAGCTTGTGTTTTTGTCGTGTATAAATTTATTGCACTCATATTTAATCTTTTATTAATCTTACTGAACAGCCTATTTTATTATTTGCTAAAGTAGATTGTGATAAATCATCATTATTATATGATAACGATTTTAATGTTGATGTTGAACTTGTTGTTGAAGTAGTTGTCCAAAAATAAGCATTGTAAGATTCTCCTGAAAAAGAAGTTGTGGTTCTTTGTCCTCCAGCAAATCCATTAAACTTAGAACTATTTGTAGCTCCTGTGTTTGGTAAACTCCACATACCATATCCTGAAAATAAAGCAGGGTCAGGATTAATTACTTCTGATTTTAATTTACCTCCTGATACTGTATCACCTCCTAAAGATGTAGATAATATATCAAATTCAGTTGCAGAAGGAATATGCCATCCAATAGGAGCTAAACCTCTTGAATCATTTACAGCATACCAATTATAAAGTTTTCCATAGTAAATTTCAGCTCCAGTATCATTTAAATAATAGCACCAAGCTCCAGTAGTTAAATTGTTCCAAGCTGTTTGGTCTGTGACTTGTGGTATTATATCTCCATTCCTATAAGTAGATACGTTTAAATTTGAATCTGACCAAACTTGAGAACCTATTAAAATTTGATTATAATCTGCTATAAAATTTATTTCATTTCCATAAGATGTTCCTATTACATTTGTAGCGTATGATTTAACATAATACTTTCTTGAGGGGTATAATCCAGTTATATAACTTTTATAATCTACACTTCCAATACCATCATTTGTTTTAGTAGTAAGAGCAATTGTAGGATTAGTAGCTAAACTCCAAACTATACCTTTACTTGTAATACCTGAACCTCCATTTGTTTTAATATATCCTCCTGAAGTTGCAGTTGTTCCTGTTATATTTAATGCTGATTTTGTAGTTAAAACTGGAGCGATTTGAACTAATGTTGTTGGACTGTATTTTTCTTCTCCTTTTACATTTAACTCTTTAGATAAATTATCATATTTCATTACAGTTGGATATAACTTTAAAATATTTCCATTATTATCTTTAGTTTTAATATAACCTCTATTTGTTCTAATAGCACTTTGTAACGCTATGAAGTCGCTAAATTCTACATTTGAAAATACAACATCATTATATAAAAATGGAGTTAAAATAGGATTTACAGCATAAGTATCTATAACTTCTTTTTCAGTTAAAGTTAATCCACTATAAGTAGATGAGAAATCAGTATTATTTTTATACCAAGTAGAAGAAAGTCCTTGAGTTTTATGATACAAATTACAAGTAGCTATATATTTTTTCCAATACTTATCGATATTTCTTCTTATTGAATATCTTAAATTTGAATATTTATCACTTGCTATTAAATTAGATGTATTTGTAAATCCACTATTTGTGTAATTTGTATATGGAATTTCAGATTTAATTAATGTATAATTGAAATATGTATCTTCGGGTATTCCTCCTGTTGAAGAAGTTGGAGTTACACTACCCGAAACTTTTTGAAGTCTTAGAGTAGAACTTGAAACATCATATACTCTGTAAGTATTTGCGTTATGAGTTGATGTTATTACAAATACAGTTCCATCATTTATTCCAGTAATTAGGAAATTAATAGAACCATCATTTACTAAAGATAATAATGATAATGTAGAATCATAAGTATGCAATAATAAATATTTTTGAGAAATAGTAACATCAGTAGGTGTTGTATAAGTATCTATTGCAAATAATTTATCATCATCTTGAGATGCAGTTCCTTCATTTACTTTTTCAGTTAAAGCCTTTCTTCTATTTGTTTCAATTAAAAATGAATCTCTTATCCATTCAATAGAAATATCTTTTTTGTTCTCAACCATTTTATTACCTAAAACCCATTTAGATTCTCCGTGAATAACATCAGCAGAGTTAGGCTCTTCATTCTCCTTTAGTGACTGAAAGTTTTTATATCCGTAATTAAATTCATTTATAGAAAATCTTGGATTAAAAGACTTGTTAAAAGATGAAAATTGAGTGTTTGTAAATTCCCCACTTGGAATATCTACATAAAAATCATCTTCAATTCCAAAGAATATATCTCCATTAGCATTTATTTCCCAATCTACATTTAATTCAACAAGTGATTTTTCTAAATCTTCCAATGAAACATAAAAAGGTTTGTTAGATATTGCCCTTAATGAATTACCATTAAACAATCTATTATCGTAAAACTCACCACCTAAATTAAATCTTGGAGCTGATATATTTAATCCTGAAATAGATTTAACTACTTGACTCATTACATCAACTAATCTAAGTGATGGAGCTATGGAATTAAAAGTAGATGTTTCAGCTTCAATTTTTATAGTTTGTATTCCAGTAGTTAATTCTACATATCCATAATAACTATTACTTGCACTATATATATATGAGAAATCATATTTATGAAATATTCTTATAGTTTGACCGTTTAATAATGAAGGTATATTATATGTAAAATCTTCATTATAAGTAAAATCTTCATTTGCTAATGTAAAATTCTTTGTTTTGAAGTTATAATTAGTCCATCCAACTGAATCACTACCATATTGAATGCTAAAAGTATATGCAACATTTAGATTATAACCAAGAGTTATTATTTTTGCTTTATAATAAGAAGCTGGAATAGTTATTACTATATTTTTTAAATCAGTAGCTGCTGTCAGAATATTAACACCATTTATATTATAAGTACTACCATTGTTAGGAACAAGTGCATTTTCTAATCCGTGTAAAACTAAATTATTAGAATGGTTTATATATTTTATAATATGTGTCGCTGGATTTCCAGCGTATTGTGTCCAATATACCCAAGCTCCTCCTGTTTGAGGTATAGTTTGTTCCCATTTACTAACTTCATAAATAGGTTTACTTAATAATAATGTATTTTCAGGAATTAATGGAGCAAGAAAGTTTCCATCTATATCTTTATCGCTTAATAAATCAACTTTAACAGACTTTCTTCGCTTTACTATCTGTTTACTTGACTGCTGAATAACTTTGCATTTAAAGTACTCTAAATCGTCTGTAATAGCTGTTGCAAAATCTAATTCTCCAATTATAGTTGTTACAGTGCCACAAGTTATGATTAATTCTACAATAGACTCAAAACCATAAGTATTGTTGTATGTTAATAATTTATCTAAATAATGGTTGCGATATTTAACAAACTCAAATTGTGTTTCACCTCCATTGAAAGACACATCACGACCATATCCTTTTTCTTTTTGGCTTAATTGAAAATCAACCGTAGCAAAGTTGATAGGTTCATCAATGCTTACGGTTAAATATTCGTTATTTCTAAATCTTAATTGAAAAGTCTCTCCTGCCATAATTATACGCTTATACCAATTGCTTGAGAACGATTACTATTACTTCTTGTGATGCTATTACCATTTTTAACATAAGATTGAAATCCATTCTTGTCAAAGATAGTGTTTTGTGTTTTAATATTACCAAAATGTTTGCCTAAAATTTCATCCATTTCATCAGGAGTCATTCCCTGATATTGTGGAGAGGACATTGATATATTATTACTTTGTAACATTTCAAACAATTGTTGTTCGTGATTTAATACCTTTGTCCCTTTAGGAGCGTTCATAAGTACGTTTCTTCCTTGAGGTCTAATTACTTTACCACTTGGCAATACAATTTTTTCTTGGAAGTTATTTCCTGCTCCATCATTCACAAGCATCATACCACCTCTGTGGTTATCTGTACCTTTTGCATAAGCTGGAAATTGTTGAGAAGCTACCATTGCTAACTCCATTGCTCCCATAGCAGCAACAAGCATAGCTAATGGACTTCCGAAAAATCCTGTTTTACCTATTGTAGCCATAACTCCTTGAGCAGTATCTATAACTATATTAACCATAGATATTTTTTTGTCAGATTCAAATTTCTGTTTATCTATTTGTTTTTTCTTTGCGGCATATTCCTTTTCAATCTTTTCTTTAGCGACAGCACTATCTCCAGCAAATTTTAATGATGTTTCTTTTTGAGCTTCAAGTCTTGCATAATCACTTGCATAATGTGCCTGACTCATTTCAGCCATTTTATTAAACATTCCTTGAGATGCTTCTGCAATCGCATTAAAAGCAACTTTAAACTTATCAAAACCAGGAGCTGCCGCATCATACATCTTCATAAATGCACTTTGCGATTCTCCATTCATTTTTAAAAATATCTTAGCACTTTGTAAACCAAGTTGCCCTAAAGAGTCATCTAAACTTTTATCTGAAAACTGCTTCAGCCAAGATTTGGTTTCTTCATTTATATTTTCAAAAACTGTCTTAGTATTATTTAATATAGCAAGTCCTTTTTCATACTCGGCATTTATCAACTCCTGAGTTTGCAGATTTACTATATTACCTTTGGCATCTGTATTTTTAGCAGTTTCAAGTACTTTAGTTAATGCTAACTTTTTCTTTTCTATGTCTAACCATTTTTGGAAGGCAGCTTCTCTTTCTTTTACTGTGTATTTCTCATTTTTTACAGCATCATCAGCGATTAATTTTTCAGTTGTAGAAGATACTTCTAACTTAGATTGCTCTACATCTTTTGTTAATTGCAGTTTTTTATTAGCAATATCAATAGTAAAATTCAAATCATCAACTTGCAATTGAGCAGTTTTTTGTTTTGTTTTTTCGTTTATTGTTTTTATTTCATTATCATAAGTATTCTGAATGTCTATTTTATTTTTAGCACTTTCAGCAGCAGAAGTATCTCCATTCTTAACAGACAATGCGTTTTTAGCTATAGCATCATCATATTTTTGTTTAGATGCTTTTCCTTCATAATCCAGATCCAGATCTATTATTTTTTGTAACTGTATAGATAATTGCTCTCTATTTTTGAGCCTATCTTCAAATGACATTTTCTCTTTATCAACTGAATTTAATATCTGTACTTCAGTATCTATTACTGCTTTTTTATAATCATATTCAGACTTTACTTCGTCAAATGTTACATTAGCTCTTTCTCTTTTAATTGCTTTTGGAGGATTAACCCCAGTATCAGCGTTAGGAGCAATTTTTACATTTGCATCTCTTTTTTTTACTGCTTCTGTTTCAAAATCAAGTGCTTTTGTATATTGTTGACTTAATATTATTTCTTTCTTCTTACGTTCTTCTTCTCTTTTATTTATTTCTCTTTCCGCACTTGCTTTCATTCTTGCAACATTAGCTGCTGAACCAGTTTTTAAACTTTTTTCTTGTTGTTCATTTAAATTTTTTAAGTTTGCAGCATCTTTCGCTCTATCTTCTTTTAAGTTATCTAATGCATTTTTTGAGTTGTTTTTTATATTACCCCAATAAGATATGTTACCAGCTATACTTATATCTCTATTATCCTTTTCTTCTTTTAAAGCAGCTTCTTGTTGTTTCTTACTATATCCTTTTTGTTTTGATTCAAGTACATTGTCATTAGATATCCTTGCTTCTTTGTCTTTTTGGTCTTTATCCCTTCTTGATTTTAACTTATCCATTTCTCCTCCAGCCTTATCCTTTAGGTCTAATAACTCTTTTGCTTTTATAATAGCATCATCTTCTTTATTTACAAAACTTATAAGAGCCATTACAGCTACACCTATAACTACCGCTAAAGCTCCCCAAGGAGTTGCACTTACCGCTGCCGTTGTTGCTTCAGTAGATGTTACTACTGCTACATTTGCCGCTACAATAGCTTCTGATGCTACTACTTGTCCTCTTTTAACTAATATTGCTTCTGCATTTACTAATGCGTTCTGTTGATTTGCTAATGTATCAGCTTCTAAAACAGCTATTTCAGTTGTTAATGTTGCTATTTTTAAATTTTCAACAGCTATAGCTTCTTGTGAAATTAATATTTTTTCAGCCAAAGCCGCATTATTATTTTTTTGCAAAAATGTTTGAGTTCCTATTCCTAAATTTGCAGCTGTTGTTAATACAATTTGCCTTGCCACTAATAAATTATTATATGTAACTAAAGCAGCTGACTTTATAAGCTCTATATTAACAATCGTTTTCCAAGCCGCCCAAGATATTAATCCTGCTTGTATGGCACTAAATGGTATTGAAAATACTGCACGAGTTAATCCCAATATACTTACAGCTAAACTATTAAAGAAATTAGTAACTCTTTCTGATGCTAATATTAACTGAAACTCTTTACTTACATTTTCTAAAGTCGCAGCAAAAGTTTTTTGTTTTAATGATGAATCTGCAATTTCTTTTGCATTTAATAATACCGCATTAGTTGCACCAGTTACTTTTTCTCTAACTAATTCATACTGAGTAGCTGTTTCAATTACAACAGCAGAAAGTCTTTGACCTTGAAAATTTGCTTTAGCAACCTCAATAGATAATTGTTCGTGGTTTTTAGTTATTCTACCTAATCCTTCTGCATACCTAACAAACGCTTCTGTTGAATTTGTTTCTAATAAATATCTAAATTCATTTACATTTATTCCAGCTTGTTTTGCATATTTAGGAACATCTGTAAGTAATTTTTTAATAACTTGTCCAACTGCTGTACTTGCTACTGTTGAGGTAATTCCTAATTGTTCGTAAGCAGCACCTAATCCTAATATTTCTTCTTTGCTTTGACCAGTAATAGACCTAACAGCTCCTAATCTCTCTGCAAAGTCAATAAGATATTCTCCTGTTGCAACACCACTTGTAGTAAGATAAGTAAGTGACTTACCCATATCAGTAACTCGTTCTGCTGTAATTTTTCCATCAGTATTAAAGATAGAGATGAGTTTTACAATAGATGCAGTAGCTTCTTCTTTACTTCCAAGTCCTTCTCCTAATACTAAGAATAAATCATCTAATGATTTAACAATTCCACCTATTTCTTCTTGAGCAACACCTTTTTTAGCTATAATAGACCCAAGACCAATTAAATCTTCTAAAGATGTTCTTGTTTTAATTTTTGATAAAGTTTCTACTAATTCAGAAGCATTTTTAGTTGAGTTACCTAAATATATTGCTAATTGAGCAACATCGTCAGATAATTTTTTCTCAAATCTAATAGTACCCATAATAGCTCTGTGAGCTAACATCATTGCTGAATAAACTCCAAACAATTGCATAAGACTTGATAGTCCTTGTCGCATACGAGAAAACATACCGATTTGGGAAGTAGCATTACCCTGCATTCTTGCAGCAGTTTCTTCGTTTAATCTTCTTAATGTATTTGCAGTATCTCTTGCAAAAGATTTCTCAACATCAGCTCTTAATTTTGCAGCTAATGCAGCTTTTTTATTTTTTAAATCTTCTGCTAAAGTTTCTTCTTTTATTCTTTTTTCAGCAGCAGTTAAAATAGCTTTTTGTACTCTTTCTTCTTCTTTTAATCTTTTCTCATTAGCTACCTGAATTGCTTTATTTCCTTTTTCTTCTTCTTGTATTTTTTTATTTATAGCAGCAGTTTCCTTAGCTGATTTTCTTTCAATAGCAGCTTCTTGCTTTAATACTAATGCGGCAGTTGAATTTGCCATTCTCGTATTAGATTCTAATATCTTTTGCTGAGTTAACAACTGAGAATTTAAAGCAGAAGAGACCTTTGAATAATTAGCCGCTAACTCTTTAATTTGTGTATTAAGAGCTTTGTTTAATTCAATGTTTTTATCTAATCCAGCGGTAGACTTAATTCCTTTTAAAGCGTTATCTAAACCAAGAGCTACTTCGGCAGATGCTTTTATTTTAGTATCTAACTCCCCTAACTTAGTTATCATATCGGTTATTTGCGTAAACGCAACTTTGCCAATAATTAAATCTATTTCGTTTGCCATAGTATATTAAATTTAAAAAGGGATTACCGCTTTCACAGTAATCCCCGAACTACAAAGTTACGAATTTATTTATTATTATTTGCTTGTTGAGCATTTTTTTCCTCTAATAATTTACAAAGCTCAATCCATTCACTAACCGATGTTTGTTTTGCATCTATTTTGTATGCTAACCCTAATCCTAAGCTAACTAAAACCATTTGTTTGTTAAGACTAAATGTTTGTTTTTTATCATCACTTTTTAATTCTGACTCAAGCATTTCGATCTGGGTTTTAATATTTCCAGATAAATGTAAAGCATTGGTTATCTCATCCATATCTCCTTCTTCAGTATTTATCAAAGGCATATTGAATCCAAATTTATTTAAAAGATTTATATATTCTGCCCTTAAATCCATTTGAGAATCAGTAAATCCATAAGACATTCTTTGAACTATCATAGCGATAGTATTATATCTTGTGCTTAAATTATCAATTTTACCCCACTTATATAATTTTTTTACAAATGTTCTGTCATCAACTGCTTTGAAATATTCTTCTTGTAATTTAGTTTCTAACGCAATTAATTCATCAGTTGATACTTTTGTCTGCCTACCGTTAAAATCAATTATAAACCAATTGTTATCTCTCGTAGTTGTGTACCTATCCCAGTTGTATAATGGTAATACTTCTATGCTATCATAGTATTCAATCATATAAATTGTTTTAAAAATTTCATTAATTCAGGATATATTATTTCGTAATTTAATTTACGAGTATCTTCTGTATTTAAACCATACATATACTGTGTTTTGGTAAGTAATATTTCTTTATTACCAGATCCAGTTCCTGTGCTATATACTTCTAATTTATTTTCTCCAACTATTCTAACTTGGAAATTAGCAAGGAAATCTCCACTCCATCCAAAGTTATATCTTGCATTTACTACTTTAGGTAATACAGTAGGTCTTTTTAATGATTCAGCAACTGCTCTTGGAGTATACCTACCACTAAATTCTTCAAAAGGATATTCTAATAATTTGTCATCAGTTCCATATCCTGATTGCATTTTAGTTACATTTAGATTTATTATTAAATCTTCTTTTTGTAAAGCAATATCATCAACATATCCTTTCACAGAAGTTTGCATTGCTTTAGCTCTATTCATATAATCTCTAACTGTCATAATACAAATATAATTAAAATTGTTTAAATAAGAAGACCCGATATAAATTTATATCGGGTCTAATAAAATAATCTAATCTAAATATTACAATGCAATACCTACACCTATGCCTTTATAAAGTAATTTGGTAGTAGAGTTTTGAATAATATTAGATGCAATTGAACTCGTTGTAGGAGTAGTTGCTGTAATTACAGAATATGTAAAACCAGTTGTCAATACAGCGTGTGTAAGAGTATAAGTTTTAGTTACAGAATTTTCAGCAACAGCAGAAGGAATAACATAAGTTACAGCTCCTGTTGAAATATTTACTTTTTTAATCGCCCAGTTTACTAATGGAATACTCGCTACATATTGAGAACGGTCAGCTAATGTATTAGTAAATGACCAAGATGTAGTTGCAGTAGTAGGAGTTGTTCCTGTTGTAGCAAGATATAAATCATTTACACCATCTAAGTCAGATTTAGCATCAAAATCAAGAGTATCTCCTGAAATCCATACTTGTCTCTCCATCTCTCCATTGTCAGCTAATTGAATGTTCATTTTAACCTCTGCTGGATTATTTCCCTCTTTACCTTTGTATTGTCCTACAAACAACATTTTAGTTTGGAATCCTTTGAAAACTGTTGCTCCTTTATTTGTTGTGAAAATCTTGTTTCCTTCAACATCGTAAAACGCACAGTTGTAAGAATCTTTAGAATTAAATTTTCTTAATGCTTTCCAAAAGTTTACACCGTTGTTATCAAACATTATTTCATATTCGTAAGGAAGTTCTCCTGTTACAGTTTTGTACCCTGAACCATCTGCTGTGTTTACTTGTGGCTCAACAGCAGTAATTTTGAAAGATTTAATTCCTTGAAGAATAATCAAGTCATTATTTACTTGAGCAGCTTGAACAGTTGACAAACTTTGGTCTGTTGCTGTTGGATAAACATAACTTCTTGCAGAAAGCTCAATTGTTTCTACTCTATCCCAATCAAAAGCTGTTGCTTCTAATCCTGTTCCTAATAAGTCTGCTTTAGAACTTGGAACTACAATAATTTGATTTGCTAATGGCATTTTTTTCTATGTATTTGTTATTAATTAAACGATTTATTAATTTTTTTGTATGGAGCGTAATTACTTCTCCCTTGTTGTAATATTTGTCAAATGTAAATGGTTTAATTACTGTAAACTCCATCTACTTTAATTTAAAATCATTAACTTTAAATGCAATCTTGAAACAATGGTTCGGATGAATATCATCTACAAGTTTAAAATCATATCCACTAAATACTGAGGTAATATCAGTTGTTATAACTTTTGTTGGTTCTACATATCCTATTAGAGATAATATATTAAGAACATCCATTCTAACTTCCTCATCAGCTCTATGCTGTATCGATGGCTTACAATCTTTTACATTTACTATGAAATATACTTCTATTTCTGCATCATAGGTAGTAAAGCTATTTTGAGTTATATCTTTTTTACAAGTAAAGAAAAATTTATTTCTATCACTATGTATCAAAGATACGTATTCATTTCTACCTTTATAATGTTCAAGAGTAGTTTTCTTATCTCTTTTTATCTCATAACATCTTGGATAACCATCTAACTTTACATTCCATAATGTAGTCAATTTATCGTACAATTTCTTTTGTACTTTATCTACTACCAGATCTAATCCAATTGGATTGTCTTTTGTGAAGTTTGCCATTATCTTAAAGTATAAGCAAAGATTTGATTAGATTTAACTAAACCTTTCTTTAATTTACCTATTTCTGTTCTTATCGAAGCAATCTCTCCTAATAACTGATTTTCTAAACCTATTACTTTAACAATGCTTTCGCTACCTGTACCTTTTAATTCAATCATTAATTTCTCATATAACTGAGCTGATTGCGATTGGTTTGAGTTACTTCTTAATGATGATAAATATAATTGAATACAACTAATGATACCATCAACTTGAATTGCTCTTGCAAAAAGTGATTTGTTGTTTATAATGAAATCAGTATAATCTTCATATACAGTTATGTCTAAGTTTAATCCTATATCTTCTGACATACCTTCAACTTTAGTTAAGTCAAATAATGTAGTAGTTAAGTGATTAGTTACTTTTACTTTGTAAACATCTAAATAAGTTGGAGAAGATAAAATATTACCTGCGTTCCAATCTCTTTTATACGGTATTACTGTAAGTGAATTTGAAATATAACCAATATAGTATTCTCCTTTATAAGTTGTATCTGTATTATCTACAACCCAATCCAAAGTTACTTCTTGGTGGTCTGTTGTTATTGTTATTACCTTAGATTGTATCGCTGCTTTCTTTGCAGTATTCCAAAGTAGTAAGGTAAATGTACCAGTACCTTGAAAATCGAGTAACACACGACTTATTTTAAAAGCCACATTTTTTTGACTTGTTACTCTAATATGATAACCGACAAATCCTGTTGGTAATGTTTCAACTGATGCTTTATTAGAAGCGTTTTTGAACAATAATGTTCTGTCAATGAAATCGTAATCGCTAAATACTTGATTACAAACACTTGATACTGCTGATTTTTTAATGTCAGTTAGTAATGAATTGAAATCTGTTGTAGATATATCAACGTAATCTTGATTGTCCTTTATGTATTCTATTTTAGCATACGGATTATCCGTTATATAATACCCTGAAGAACTTGCTTGATTTATTGAATCTACAATAGCATAATCAGGATTGTAAGGCTGTTTAAACCCTACAATTCCCGATAACGCTGTTTGTATTTTAGTGATGTTTATCATCTATTATTATGATATATAGAAAGCTAATACTGCTGAACCACTTGTTTGAGGTGCAAAAGCAAAAACTATATCTTGAGAAAGTTCGTACTGAGTTACAACATCTTGTGAATATCCGTTCAAATCAACTGAACTCATACCTGTTGCTCCAGCGGCAGTCATATACGTATGTACTGCATAGGCTTCTCCATCAATAGGATTTATAATATTAGAATAGTTTGCAACTGGGGTATCAACGCCAATTCTATTTTGTTTTGGAATCCAAGGCAATACTGCTGCTGTTCCATTAGGAACTACAATCCAAAATCCTTTAGTGGTTGTTGTTAATAAAGTAGTTGCTTTAGCTCCTAAAGAAATACAATGAACAAATGTTACTCCATTGAATTGGAATGACAAATTAGTTGAATTAGAAATTCCTTGTGCAGCTTGATACTCAAAAAGAGCATAAGAAGTTGAATCACAAAAAACAGTATATCCATTAGGATATTTATTCGCAGCCATAGCTACTTTAGTAATTTGCATTGCTCTATTAATATTAGCGCTTGTAATTGTAAAAGCACTATATGTAGCATTAAATGTAGCTTCTGCTGTTGATGTAGTTCCAGTTGTTGTTCTTGTATCAAATATTGCATTTACAGCAAGTACTTCGTATGCTTCCATTAAGTTAGCAATTGCATTTGAAATTTCTTGAAACAATTGTTCATCAAGACTATACAAGTTAGTATCTGCTTGTTTCAAAGACATAGCAAACTTATCAGAATAAGTAAGCCAACTTGGAGTTAAAGTAGCTGAACCTTGTGGATTTCCAGCGTGATTGTGTGTTCTTGCATTTTGTAAACTTGACCTTGATGCTCTTGTAACATAATTAGCTACTACTGCTCTATCTTCTCTTGTTTTTAAATCAAGATAATTAGGGAACATAACTGGTGACATAGCTTTTAAAGCTAAATAAGTTGCTGGATACGTATAACGTAACTCAGATGATTGAAACGCACCAAGCAATTTTGCCTGTGCGGATACGAGATTTGATGCGGATTTACCTGCCATTTTAATTAATTTTTAGTTGATAATACTCTTTTTATTTTTTATAATATTTTGAGCATACCGCCCGAATCCCTCCAACTACCGCCAAAGTGATACAAAGTTACGAAAAATCCCTCACAAGTTTTTAATTCGTAAGGGATTTTTTTTATTTATGAAGATTTATCTTCATACTTACGCACTATTAAAGCTAATGAATAATAAGGCGATTTTTCTGTTACTTCTTCTTAGCTTTCATTTTAGCTTTACGAGCTACACTAAGAGCAATTGCAACTGCTTGTTTCTGACTTTTACCGTGTTTCATTTCAGTTTTAATATTAGAACTCACGGATTTACGACTATAACCCTTTTTTAGTGGCACTTTTTCTCAATTTATTAAAATAGACTTTATTTTGGTACTCTAAAAGTTCTTTTGTTAATTCTTCAGTAGCTTCTTTTTTTAATATTTCTATTTTAGATTTACCAATAAATAAAGAGAAGAACCATTCTATTAATTTTCTCATATCTTTAATGTTCCGTTAGAAATACGTTTAGCCATCTCCTCGTTTTGTTTCATTGCATTCCATCCTTGTCTTTCAGACTCTTTCATAAATGCTTCAAAACTTCCAGCTTTTGCTTCTCCTAAATCATCATTAGCTCCTTTTCCACCTTCTACTTTTGCTAAATATGGTGTTGAGAAATTAGATACCCAATCTTTAACTGATATTGGAGAATAGTTATCATCCTTCAATACATTTCCATTTGCATCTTTAATGACTATTTTACCTTCTTCTTTTTCAAATGAGAATCCTTTTTCTTTAGCTTCAGTAAATATAGTAGATTTAGATACCAATACATTGTCAGGAATATATTTTGTAAATTCGCCTTTAATTTCATTTAACGTATTTGTTTTCTCTATTTGAGTTTTGAATGAGTTAAATTCCGCATCTTTTTCATTTAACTTAGAAACTAACCCATCAAACTCTGACTTTAATGTTTTAAACTTTTCATCAGGCTCGATTTTATTTTCTAATTCAGTTTTTGATTTGATAGCACTTACTAAATTCTCAATTGTTTTTCCTTGAAAATCTAATCCAAGATTATTTCTTTGTTCTTTTACAGCAGTTTCAATTGCTACTATTGCACTTTCTTTTCTGATATTAGCAATTCTTTCTTCATAAGCAGTCTTATCTAAAAAAACTTTTTCTGACAAATCTACTTTAAACGCTTCTTCGCTATTTATCATTTCAATTAATCTTCCACTTTCTACTCCTAAAGTAGTTTCAATTTCTGCAATGTTTTCTAATGCCATTTTTTATTTATTAAGTTTAGCAATTTCTTCGTTGAGTTTCTTTACTCCCCAAATAGGCTTTGCTTTTTCTCCTGATAATTCTTCGTACTTAGCAATCAAATCTTCTTTGCTTTCTTCTTCTATTTCGTTTAATGATGCTACCCAATCTCCTCCTGAATTGTGTATTTTAGTAAGTCTTTCATCTTTTTCATACCATAAACCAGTTGATAAATAATTATCATTCATCATTTCAGCATATTCAGTATCTGCTAAATAAGGATTATTTTCTTCTTTAATTTTGTAGTCTTTTGTAAAAGACTCTCCTTGTCTACCTAATTTGTACTTTCTGTACACAGCAATTAATTCCATATAATTTTTAAATTTTAGTTATTGGTGCAACTGGTAGTGCTACAACCTTTTTATTTAATTCAAACCAGCTATTAAATTTAGCAGTCAATACTTCTTCTGACTTGCTATAATCTGTAACTGTCTGCCACCATTTTTGATATAATACTTTTCTTTGTG
>ENA-OSIY01000369-OSIY01000369.1-marine-metagenome-genome-assembly--contig:-NODE-369-length-25709-cov-8.530665_pt1 | contig 25709 bp, 42 predicted proteins | sample MGYA00237884_ERZ534233 | MGnify/ENA primary metagenome ERZ534233 (study PRJEB26412, sample SAMN06343840) | marine metagenome | isolation source: estuarine water | place: USA: Columbia River Estuary... | reverse complement strand
CATGAGCATGGGCTTTGAGCGTATTCAGGTCGTCGGCAACCTTGGAGCCGACCCTATTCTCCTGACGGGCCAGTCGGGAACTGTTACTTGCGCGATGCGCGTTGCCGTGAACCGCAAGGTCAAGGGCGTCGCCGTGGTCAAGTGGCGTGATGTCCTCTGCTTCGGTGCTACCGCAGAGAACATGGCGAAGATCCTCAAGAAGGGTGACACTGTCTTCGTTGACGGTACCCCTGAAGACGAGGAGTTCGTTCGTCGCGACGGCTCGAAGGGCTTCGCAGTCAAGATCCTCGCCAACACGGTGGTCAAGACTGGGTCCCCCACGGGCGCTGCGGCTCCCACTGCGGCTCAGGCTGCGGGCGGCGATGCTGCTGCGGAGGCCCTTGCGGCGCTTCGCGAGACTGCCAGCTCCGATGACGGCCTGTTCTAGGTCGTAGGTCGAGCCTCAACCCCCCTTCGCCCTAGCGGGCGTCGGGGGGTTTCGGATCCTGGGCTAGCTGAGTGAAAATAGGCCCGCAACTCCGCTTAGTACAAGTCCTGAGGGGCTATCGCCCCTTGTTTCGGTGGATAGGCAATTCTGCTTATATGGAGGAAGTCATGTTGATGAGTGCTGCTGCGATCTTGACTGATAGTTTCAAGGAGGTTCAGAAGGAGACTCTGAGCCTGGATGACGTGAACCATGAGTCTTATGACCCTTGGGATGACGTGAATGACCGTCTCGATGACAAGAAGTACGAGAGCGATGCCAAGAAGGGCAACGACTCTTTGATCGAAGCTGTGCATACGGCTCGTCGGTTCTTCCTGTAGTCTAACAAGTTATCAATCCTAATTGGAAGTCTGGACTGCCTACGGTCTAGATGGAAGATTAGGGGTCGTGGGACGCCATGACTAAAGGAGAGTAGGCTATACTGACGTCTCCGTCGTTGAGTATAGAAATAATATACGGGGAGTCCCAGGTCGTGCTTTCGGATCTGGTTAAGGCTATAAACAGAAAGTTAGGGTGCTGCAGCGCCCTTCTAGTTGGTCTGGTGACGTAATGGACCATACAGGACTATGGGTTCGATTCCCATACAACTAGATCACATTTACCAAGAGGTTACAAGATGAAGAACCAGTTTCCTGGAGTATGTTACCGATGCGGCAAAACTGTTCCTGCTAAAGAGGGACATTTCGAACGTCACAACGGAACTTGGAGAGTTCAACACAAAGACTGTGCAATCAAGCACAGAGGCACTACCCACACCCACCAACAGGTGACAAAATGAAAAACGAAAGCATGATCTTTGACTTCAAGGCCGTTATCCTTTTCGCTACGGAGATCGCATCCAGGATGAACTTCCTGGGTTACGATACCACCTACAGCGTCTCCCTGACCGAGTTCAGTGGCCCGACCATCAGCTCCGCCATCAGGGGCAACAATACCGAGAAGGAAGGGTACTATATCGTGGAGCACGGAATGTTCCACGACGCACACAAGGGATTCGCGGTCAACTTTACGATTGGCCTCCCCTCGGAAAAAGGCGAATACATCTCTGAATGGGTCAAGGCCGAGATCAACAGGATCCGTCTTCGTGACCTCCTGGAGACCAACGAGACCTTGTACTGTATCCCGATGGTAGAAGTGTATGCAGAACGGTTCGACGAAGAGACGGTTGCATTCTACAGTGCAATCCCCGAGCTGAAGAAGCACTTTGACTTTACGGTCAAAAACGTCAAGGCTGACATGAATGGCCTGGTTCGTCTGTTCTGGAACGATTCCAGGAACCTGAAGAAGATCGAGGACGCCGACTGTTCCATCGAGGAGTTCAACAACCTCCTGGTTGAGTTGCGTAGTTCTATTCCGTCCTAGTAGTCAACTGATTACTAGTAGGTCAACAACCTGTAACCTGCCTGTTGGTAGGATAACCTATTGGGTGTCATGCCCAGTAGCCACAAAGGTTGCATCACTTTCCAGTGGCAGAAAACAGGTTCGATTCCTGTTGGAAAGACTTTACCCCCTTATATAAAGGTTCGTCATGAAGATGGAGACTATTGAGGATATGGACAAAATTCTTAAGATCTTGAATGCCGAAGTTGCAAAGAGGAAGATTCCTTACAATGCGCGGCCAGATAGAACGATGGCAGAGTGTTACACACTGGCCGAAAACCATGAGGAGTACATTGCTCTTATTGAGAGAGAGAGGGAGATAGTCAATGTCTATTTCAACGTCCTACAGAAGCAGGAGTGGGCGACATCCCATAAGCGATGGATTGAGACTGGGTATACTACTTATCAGTTGAGCGATACTGGAAAAGAACTTCTCGCAGACTTTATCAACAAACTAGAGGTACCCTGTGAATAAAGTCATTAATCTTCGAGTGTTCGTGGTAAATAAAGGTATTGTTATCAATGAGAAGCATAACAATATCGATACGGCAATGGACCGTGGAGTAGTTCTCGCAAACAACCTTGGTGGTCGCTGGACCATCACTATCAGTAAGTAGGATATAATGAGCAAGAGCTTCAGATTCGACAAGAAAGAACTCAAGAGTTATCAGCTCCAGAATATGCATACCGCCAACCATGGTGATAAGCGTAAACAGAACGAGATCGAGGAAACTCGGAAGTTCGATTGGAGAGAAGAGATTGGGAGAAACGCGTTAGACCCCCAATAGGTAATACTGGTTGATCCTTAAAAGACCAGAGGTTTGGTATCCCAGAAAATCCTGCATAGATCTAGTTCGCTAGGTCTAGAGCAAAACTGTCCTAGTTCAGAAAATAACTAGGTGGTACGTCTGGTAACCCAGAGCGCAAAGGCCCCTCTCATCTAGCAATAGGCGGGAGGGGCCCCACACTTTATAAGACTAGAGGGGCTATCGCCCCTTGTTTGTTTGGAACCAATTCCAAGGAGGAAAAGTGGCCGACAAAAATACGTTTATCTTTGTGATGCTGCTTCTACTTACAACAAAACTTCTAATGGCTGACTTTAGCAAGATGCTAACAGTATTAGATCTCTTGTTGTGGTAGAGGTACGATTCCTATTGTTCCTATTAAGTCTGATGTTTAAGTTAGTCTGGTTGATTAAAATCCTCAATTAGGAGATAGCGTGTATAACCCCGATCCAAACCTGTTCAACATTAACTATAGAGACGCAGACAACATTAGTTATCTAGTTGCAAGACTGGAACTAACTTGGGGATCTGAGCGTATCAATACACTGATGAAAGCAGCCAGAACCATTCTGGATAACCAAGAGAAGGAGAACTAATGCGAAACATTCTGACGAGTACTGTGTCTTTTACAATGCAACATGCCAATGGAACTGCAAGCATTGTGGTTCCTGTCTGGTATACAATCCTGTATTTCTGCGCCAGCATGTTTTGGCCAGTAATTGCTGCATGGGCCCTGTGTAGCCGCTAGAGGGGCTATCGCCCCTTCTTTGTGTGAAATTAATTAATATTAGTAACCAATTGTCCGTAGAAAAACGGAAAGGAGATAGAATGCAAGATCTTAATGAGTCTAGAGTACGTGGTCGTCTTACCAAGAATCCCGAGCTTACGAGCTCCGAATCGTCACAGTCCCGTGCGGTTCTTAACGTCTGTACCAACTATCGGTACACCAACGCCAAAGGTGAGAAGGTTTCCAAGCCTTCCTATCATCGCGTCGTTGTCTTTGGTCCCAATGCCGAGAATGCTGCAAAGTATCTTAGCAAGGGCCACCAGGTCGAGATCGATGGCCGCAGTGAAACTCGTGAGTACAAGACCGAAGCAGGTGAGCGTCGGTGGATCACGGAGATCATCGCTGATGTAGTTCGTTACGGTGAAGCCCCTAAGAAGGTTGAGCCGTCAGAGCCTGTCATCGAAACTGTAACGGAAATTGATCCGTTCTAACCAACTACTAGGGTAACACCTAGGCTACGTGCCCGTAGCTCAGTTGGATAGAGCAACGGCCTTCTAAGCCGTAGGTCCTTGGTTCGATTCCAAGCGGGCACACTGTTAAAACATTAACGCTCTATTTCAGAGCCAACAAAAGAGGTGTGAGAATGAAGACTCCGTTTACGTGTAGTGGAACAATCAAGATCGGCAACACCGCTGGACCTGTCACGGCTCGAGTTACTACTGAGCGTGGAAGTTTTGTGGTTACCCGATGCAAGATCATGAATGGAAGTGAGGCTGGTGCAGACGCAGAAGTCTGGGCCCCTGGTGAGATTGGTGCTGATGGCTTTAGCCTCTGCTTCAAGGATCTTCCTGTATTTCTTAAGCGTCACAACAAGGGCGCTGACGGCAAGCCGATTCATCCAGGCTACCGTTCGATCCAGATTCACGCACCTAATGCAGGTGCCTTTCGTCGAGTGGAGGGTTAAATGGCTGATATCGGTGGTGATCAAGCAGTAACACTTGGTACTAAGGTTGCAAGTGCAGGTGCAGCAGGCGCTCTCTGGGGTCTCTTCGCTACTGCGTTCCTTTTGATTCCTGCCCTTGTAGGTGGTATCCTGTTCCCCTTCGCTAAGAAGGCACAGGGCGCGCTTAACAACAAGGTGCAGCAGATCAATTCGAATGCCAAGGAAGAGCCTCGGCAGATGTCTAAGCAGCAGAGGGACTACCAGCGCAAGTTGGATGCTCTCAACGCTGAACGGGAAGAGATGGAGCTTCAGGCAAGGCTAGAGGCACTTAGCCAGAAGAAGCGCAAGGCAAAGGGCAATAGCTCCAGGACCAGCGCTACCATCTAATCTTCGTGGGGGCCAACACCTGAGAGACTTTAGGGTCTCAAGGGTGTTGAGCTCCTGCGGGATTTCCGCAACAAAGGGTACTGGCCAAAAAGAGGCCGGAGATTACTTTGGCAGGTTTTGCCCTATAGGGGTATATAACGAGTAGAAAGAGTCCAGAGTTAAAAGGGTCAAAAGAGGCCGGAGTTACCCGCGAGCCTATATAGGGATATATAAAAGATATATACTTATTGGAGAAGCGGGGTAGGTATCATGCAGGTATACGGCAGGGTATAAGGCAGGGTTTGCAGAGTATAACATGCCTTTTGATCTTTTTAAGTCTTCTCTCTCCTATTAAGATCTTCTCTTTAATCATGTAGAGGTTTACTAGATGTATGACTTTAATGCGTTTGTTGAGGATAAGCATTACTTGTGGACTAATATGATTGAACGTCTTGATATTAAGACGAGGAATATGCCGCGGCACTACAGTAGAAAGAGTAAGAGTGGCGCTTTTAAGACAAGTAGTAAGTGGCACTATATTAAGCCTATGATGTCTCGGCACAAGACTATTATTAACTTGGTTGCCGGCCTTGGCTACTGGCATAAGGATAGGCAAGATAGACTTGATGCTGCTATCAGTACTATCTCTGCTTGTCATCAGACTACTGAGATGAATAATGGTAACAGAACATGGTCTGCAGAGACTAATGATCTTGTTGATCTTACTTGGGCTCTTAAGGATCTTCATAATGCTAAAGGATCCTGGGAAAAGTTTACTGTAAAACAGGCTTTTAATGTTGGACATTCGTCTTTGAAGTATACTGATAGGCGGGCAGCTCTTAATAAGATTCCTCAGTCTATTAGAACTTTGAAGGCTTGGAATTCTCTTAGAGTATGGCCTGTTGGGTCTGATGATCCTAAGAATATTTTGTCCTTGATTCAGAATCATCCTGTTAATGCGGAATTTGTTCAAGCTTACAAGTACCGTACCTTTAGTAATCGGCGGCTTAGCTGGTTTCATTCTGGTCTTGCTGCGGAGTATGTTCAGTTGATTCCTATCAACCGGACTGGGACTATGACTGGTGATACTATCTCTAAGTTGATTGCTGACATTGATAAGAATCAGGCTACTCTTTATACCAAGATGAGCAAGGTCAATGATGTTAAGATTCTTGATGGTTGGGTAAACGCTATGAAGGATGTTCATCCTGTTAATGTTGGTACTGGTCTTGCAGAGGCTGTAGACAAGTTTATTAAGGATGGTTACCGTATGGGCCTTCGTGGTCATCGAGTCAGAGATGAGCGTCTTAGTGCTATTGATTACGAGAATATGAGTGTTCTCGAAATGATCAATGCTAGTGTTAATAATCATAGAATTGCGGCGGAACAGAATCGTCTTGCTTTACTTAAGTATGATGTAAATGTTCCTGATCGTGAGATGCCTACTCTAGCCTTGCCTGAGCATCTTGAGAAGATTCGAATTAAGACTTCTAATGAGATGAGAGTTGCGGGTAGTGACTGTGCACACTGTATTGGCAGTTACTACAATGATAATAGCCATATGTTTTTCCGTAAAGGAAACGTATGTGCTATGGTCAGCATGACTAATGGTCATATTATTCAGTGCTTTGACCGAAACAATAAGAGCACTCCAGCTAGTAATAACTTCTCTTCTTATCTCAACGCTGAGATTAAGAAGGCTAAGTTGGAGTATCCCACTCCTGCCCCAAAGAAAGTTAAATTTGCTATTCCTGCATTCTTGAATGGTTACGAAATGATTGATGCACCCTACTAAATAGGAGAACTAAATGCCTTACATTGGAGCTACTGTTACTGGCAATGAGAATATTCGTGAGTATCTTAAGAATGAACGCGCCGAATTGAACTTTGATGAAGCTTGGCTTAGACAGGCTGAAACATTTCATCTAGTTCATAGTTCTTTTAGTGATCCTGGAGATGATTGGAATTCTTGGCGTCTTTATGATAAAGATCACCAAGAAATTGCAAGCGTAACTCGTGCTGGATACTAAATGGAAATTGAGACAGCTGTAATCGTCTTTCTAGTCGTTGCTTTTATTTTAATTTGTTTGCCAATCTAGGCAAAAAGTAAGTAAAACCCTAGGTTTTATGCTAATTTTAAGTATTTTTATTTTGCCCTTAAGTGGCTGAATAGAGATCTTGAAATATGGCATAGAACCTAGGGTTTTTTAATTCTGAAAAATACATCAAAAGTATAAGATACTGTAAAGTCTAGTATAATTACACTATGATTTAGGGGTAGATATAACTATCTAGTTCCCTCTATACAGGTGGTGAAAATGTTCTAACAATACTATTTATTTATAGAGGATTCTCCGATGTCAAATTCAACTGATTGCCCTAATTCTTTACTTGACTCCATCAACACTAAGCTTGATGATTTAAAGAAAAGTCATGAGAAACATGATAAAGCAATCGATGATCTAAAGACAATAGTCCTTGGATCTTATGACGGGAATCCCGGAATAAATATGCGTCTCAGGGACGTAGAAAAAGACTTAGATTCGCTTGCTGACCTTCAGCGTCAACAAATAGAAGCGATTAATAAGACTATAGAACTAAATAGAAGTGAGAATGAAAAATTACTTACTCGATTTACTATTGATCAGAATGACCGTATAGCTAAAGAAATCGAACGAGTAAAAGCGGATATCCGCACAGAGAAAGAGAAAAAAGACTCAGAAAACCGTGAATGGCTAAATAGAACTATAGTTAGAACAATAATTGGTTTACTTTTTGGTGGATTGATTCTTGGTTTTGCAAGTTTATTTAAAAATGAAGTAGCAAAAGCTGTTCAACAACAACAAATACAAGATAGAGACACAGGATCCTATTATAAAGATCAAGAGTACATAGAAGACTCTCGAATTTATAAGAAGATCTTTTCATTAATTTAAGGTACTTTTTGATTATTTCTTATTATTAGTTATTATTTGTAATTAATAATAAGGAGATAATATATGTACGTGTATGCTAACACTAGGAACAAGACCTGTGAGGTTGTTGAGTCTAGCGATATTCTTGATGCTATTGCAATTTCAAAGGGCAATGGAATTATCTATTTAACTGACGATAGCGAAGAGAGTGAAGATACTTCCCATCTCTCACAGCAAGAAGTCGCAGACCGTATGGATAACTTAATTGCCTGGAAAGATGGAATTCTTACTAATCTTGGCAAAACACTAATTGCTAATTCTAATTTTAGAAATTATATTGACTAAGGAAAACTATGACTGGCCTTGATAGAGTTAAACAAAAGATTCAAGAGATTATTCTTACTTCTAAACTGAATTCGACGAATTCTCTTGATAAGTTTAAAGAGGTAAAGCCTCAAGAACCTGAGAAGTAATGTCTCAATGGCATGACGTAACAAAGATGAACCATTGTGTTGTTTATACTTTTATGAAAGATGGGATTAAACAGTACATACTTTTTGGTCCCGATTTATCTAAGTTTAAACAGTTTAATGATGGTCAAGAACTTGCGGATTATGCGACAACTCATAATCTAATTTTGCAGTTTAAATAATATTTTTACCTATTAAGTAACACTTAATAAGAGGTGACAATATGGGACTTGATATGTATCTCAGGATTGAAAATCTTGACAATCCTGAAGCAGACGATGATGAGATTGCGACTTGGCGCAAACATGGCGATCTTAATGCTTGGTTCGAAAGGCTATGGCTTACTAAGTATATGCCAGAAGAAACTACTCGTACAATTAAGTTTGGCGACGACTATTTTGACGTTAGTGCATTTAATGTTGAAAAAGTTTATCTAGATCTAGAGGATCTGCAAGAACTTTTTGATGATTTAATTGCGCAAAGTTTGCCAGTTGCTACTGGGCCTTTTCAGACTGCGAATGCATCTAATCTAGATAGACTTGCATATGATCTTGAAGCCGTTTCTAGAGCCTGTGTAGAAGTTATTCTTGGAAAGAAAGTTTACTATATCTGTTGGTGGTAATATGGGAAGAATGAAAGACCTTGCTATTGATGAGCTTAATAGGCTTGCTGACGAGTCCTCACAGTCTTCAAGTGAATACTTGGAAGATGAGGAGTCTTGGTTTGTTGAAGACGATTATCTTTTTACAGAAGAGGATGACTAATGAAACAAGAGCTACAGGACGAGCTTTTTAAGAAATATCCTGATATCTTTCGTCAGCGCCATCTTCCTATGAGCCAGACATGTATGTGTTGGGGCATTGATACTGGTGATGGTTGGTATCAGCTACTTGACGATCTTTGTGCTAAGATTAAGGCTCATGTTGATGAGACTAAGCTTACATACCCTAAGTACACTATTGAGGCTGTTCAGGTTAAAGAAAAGTTTGGAACTTTGTCTTTTTATCTAGACTATAGTCATCCTACTATTGACAAGTTTATCTCAGAAGCCAGAGCTCTTAGTGCTAAGACTTGTGACGTTTGTGGTGAGCCCGGACACTGCGGCTCATACAGGGGATGGTGGATGACCTTGTGTAAGACTCATAGTGATGAGCATATTGCAGAAACTGGTAATAAGCTTGTAGAACTTGACTATGAGGAAGACGAAGAGCAAGAAGATAAGCCAGATGCTGAGTAATGTTTTACTCTGTTTATTTATGATTGTATTATTTACGTATACAGCAATACTACTTTATAGGAACTTAGATGACTGATTATGAAGATGATGTGGATTATAGCTTTACATGGAACCATAGAGTTCTAAAGACTACCAGTGAGATCGAAGGGTCTGTTTATGAGGACTTTCGCATCGTAGAAGTTCAATACAGAAATGGATTGGTTTCTACTTACTGTGAGCCTTTTACAAGCGCTGAATCTCTTGATGAACTTGAAAAAGTACTTAATCAAATGAGAGATGCTCTTAACAAGCCTATTCTTGTTCTAGAAGATTTTGCCGATCTAGATCTAGATGCAGAAGAGGAAGATGACAATGCCTGATGAATATGATCTAGAATTTAAGATTACTCAGCTTGAAAGACAAGTTGAAGATCTTATTACAAAGGTTGAAGACATCCGCGAAGATATTCAACATTTATTGAGTATGCAAAGAGAAGACAACTGATGAATGAGGTCAATATGGATAGTTTTTATACAGACATTGATATTGGTTCTACAATGGGTCAATTTGCTTTGCTAATGAGCAGGGGTGCTGGTTTCTATCCTGATACTGAAACTAGTTGGTCTATTGCTAAGATGCTAGACTCTAGGTTTTTAGCTAAGGGCTACAATCTAGATGATTGCGATGTTTACACTATTTACGCTGAGATTATAACAATTCTAAACGAGGTAGCTCAGGCCTCAAATTTTGACAAAGGAGAATAATTATGAGTGTTGATGGTACTGATCTTACGAAGATCACTGGTGATAGTGTGAAGGTTATAGCTGAGGCTGCTGTTGCGGCTGCTGCTCCTGTTGTTGTTAAGAAGGCTGGCTGGTTTCTTAGCCGTGTAACTGCTTCGGTTCTTGCTGTGGTTCTTTCACTTGTGGGTGGCGCAGTTGGTTTTGTAACTGGCCGTATCACTGGTGGTAGCAATAGCATTGAGGGTTATACCGTTTCTGACGGTTCAGGCAGTGGCTCTGGCAGTGGTGTTCTTGCGGTTCCTGCTGCTAGCGGCAGTGCTGCTACTGAAGCTGCTGCTCCTAAGGCACTTCCTTACGATGCCAAGAGTGTGGCAGCAGAGGCTGTTCTAGGTGTCCCTTTCGATGCTCATCCTGCTCATCCTGCCGATGCAGCTACTGCTGCTGAGGCTGACGCTAAGTAGAACTTGGTATGATTCCTGTGTCTAAGTAGGAATTATTACTAAGGGAGCATCATGACTGAAGGTTACATTGCATACACAGACGGTTGGAGATATCAATTGGCGGAAGACTACACTTGTAAAATAAATGTAATTCCTCCATTGAATGTCAAGACCGAATATATAGAACTTCTTGGTGATGGCACATTGACGATTCGTCATGGCTATGCATGGGATGGACCTTCAGGTCCAACCGTTGACAGCAAGAATTTTATGCGTGGATCTTTAGTTCATGATGCTCTTTATCAGCTTATTAGAGAAAAGCATCTTCCTCTGTCTTACAGAGATAAAGCAGATCGTCTTCTTCAACAAATGTGCAAAGAAGATGGAATGTGGGCGATTAGAGCTTGGTATGTTTACCAAGGAGTTTCTACTTTTGGTGGAGACTTTGGCATTAAGAATGGTGCACATAAAGTTAGCTATGCTCCAAAGAAAATAGCTAAGAAAACTTTAGAATAGTAATATTCAAATGTAAGTAATAAAGAAGTCTTAGGTAGAAATGCCTAAGACTTTTTGTTTATCTGTATTTGTTTACAATGTATTCTTTGATATTTGATTTTTAATTATTCATATTAGGATATTTATATGAATTACGATAATATTTTAGAATCACTAGAGTCATCTTCACAAGAAGCAGACTTCAACCTTATTTGGAATGCTCAGGCTGTTAACGTAAAGACTGGCAATGTTCCTACTTTGTATATTGGCCATACTAAGCAAGAAGCATGGGAGAGTTGCGATGGATGTAAGCTCAGAGGTAACGGCTGTTATGCGTGGAGTGGTAGCGTTAATATTGGATCTAGTTCAACTAGGCGTGCCTATGCAAGGGGCGCTGATAAGACCTTATCTTACGCTCTTAACAATAGACACAAAACCGCTAGAATGGTTCGTGTATCCGCCATTGGGGACATCGGCAGATGTTCGTCAAAACAAGCATCTGAGATCAAAGAAACTATTAGCAAAACAAAGCTTGAACTAGTAGGGTATACCCATCACTGGAGAGAAGAGAAAGTAGCTAAGAATTGGCGCGGTTCTCTTATGGCAAGCAGCGAGAAGATTAATGACGCAGATCTTGCTGTTGCTCAAGGATGGAGAGCTACTACGATTGTAGCTGAAGATAGTCCTCATGCTTTTACTAGTCCAGCTGGCAATAAAGTAGTTGTTTGTCCAGCGCAAACTAAAAGCAGTATTACTTGTAATCAGTGTAGGCTTTGTAATGGTAGCAAGAAAGCTGCACCTATTATTGCATTTATTGCACATGGTAATCAAATGGAAAAAGCTTTAGCTTAAGGAGTTAACAATGACTGGTCCTTCAATTAATTCAGATCTTATTTTTCAAGTCTATAGACTTCAACAAATTGATCAGATTAGCAAGAGCGAATTGTATGACATGATTATTCATGACTTGAATGGCCAGATTCCTGGACACCTACTATCAACAATGTGGTATTTGTCTAATCAGATGGCAGAGCAAGTTAATGACAATTCTTGTCTTTGCATTCTAAATGCATTTGTTTCACTTCTTAAGGCTATTCATCAATTCAAGATTGAATATGCTATTGATGGCACCCCTCAGTAATAAAAGGAATAAACATGGAATACTCTGAATCTATTTTGACTGAACTTTATACCTGGTGCTTTGAAGTATCACCTGATACTATTGTTGGCAATACAGCAACTTTGGCTGATGCCGTTGGTTCTGTTACTATCTATCAAAGTCTTGACTCTGATAATACTAATGTTTGGTGCGTTAGCGCATCTTCTGATACTACAACTATTACTGCTTTTGAAGTCGATTTATCTACTGGTATTGACAATTTCAAGTCAGCATGGACAAATAGAAACAATCCTATTTAATGGTTAACCTAGACTATTGTAAGTCGGGTAGCTATAAAATACTAACTATTAAGCCAGCGTCTAGCCGTTTAGAAGAATTAGGATTTATTTCAGGTAAAAAACTTTACCTGATTTCAAATAATTTTCTTGGTATTAGAATTCGTATTAATAATGTAGTTTATCTTTTTGATAAAGATACTGCATCTACAATTTACGTTCAGCTAGTAGAGGAATAATGGCACATTCGATGTATCTCTCAGGAGTGCTTGGCACTTATAATGTTGAGAATCCAGATTATATGTATATTAAGATTGTAAGTTCTGAGCCAAATAAAAGTTTCACAACATTTATGGTTCGAATTCAAAAGGGTTCCCTTAGTGACAAACTTAAGGGTGTTCCTGCTGGGAGTGTTATTGGTCTTCACAATTGCAGGCTTGGAGAACCATATGTAACTAAGCCCTTTGTTCCAAAAGGACAAACAGAGGCAATTCGAGTTACATACAATCATATTGTGCATGTAGAAGACATTATTTGTCCGAATATGCAGGGAAAGACTATCAAACAACAGTCTTTTACCAGTCAACAAATGGATGACCTTGTTGACTCTCTAGGATAGACTTTTTGATTTTTTTAATTTGTATTTTGTAATTGGTTTTTAAACAAGGAGAATAAAATGGAAGTAAATACTCGCCGTCCCCAAATTATCATTTATGATGCGCCCACTGTGGGCTGCTACACTGTGCATCTGCCCAATACTGATCGTCCCATGACAGTCAGCGGTCAGCATTTTGCTACTGTTGCTAGAGAGCTTTCTTCACTGTTCCCAGAATATCACTTTGTCTATGAGAAGGATCCGTCTTTGATCTATGATGCCAAGGCTGATCGTCTTCTCAATTTTCGTGATGCTAGTAAGCATGCCCTAATTACTAGTGGTATTGCTCTGCTAGAGACTGCTTGTTATGAAGTTCGCAGAGAACTTACTCTAGCTGAGGATGAGAAGCGTACTCCTCAGTATACTGATCTTACAGGAAAGATTATCTCTGCCTTTATGACAGCTGACAAGTATTTCTGGACCCTTGAAGGAGCTCGTCGAGATAAGCCTAAGATTGACCTTAATAAGCCTGCTGTGCGTCCTCCTGTTTGGCCTAAGGGATCCTCAGACTACGATGGCGATGATTCCAAGATTACTGACAAGAACATCTGGGGTAATCAGAAGCTTAAGGGTGTTACATCCTATAAGCTACCTTTTGGTGTAGGTTACGCGTTTGATGGCGATATTAATGATATTGACAAGTTGACTAAAGAACTTGAGGCAATCTTTAAGGGATTCCGCCGATAAGTTAAATATAAAATAAGGTAAGAATGCAACAGTATACTAAGCCGTTTCGGCTATTGATGAACGACAATCCTTTCTTTGGATTGTATCTATTGGGTGTCAATAAGTATGAGATCGATCATTCGATTCCTATCGCGGCGGTTGCGATGGAGGGATACAACTTTAAATTGCTGCTTAGAAAGGGGAGATATCTTGATATGCCCCCTGAGCATCAGGTTGGAGTACTAAAGCATGAGATTCTTCATATCTCGCTTGGTCACTTAAGTCCTTACTATCGTAACCGTTGTCCCGATCACAAGATCTTTAATATTGCTGCTGATCTTGAGATCAATCAGTATATTGAAAGATCAGAGCTTCCTGAAGGTTGTATTCAGATGGAGACCTTCCCAGACTATGAGTTGCCTGAAAAGGCAGGTACTGTCTTCTACTATGATTTCTTAAAGCAGAAGATCGAAGAGTTGAAGGGAGAGTATCCTGATGAGTTCTACGGCGATCCTTGTCCTGGTAATGGACCAGACCAAGGGCCTAAGAATCCTGGTGATAGTCCTGATGGCGGTCAGGATGGGCAAGAAGGATCTTCTCCTGCTCCATCAGGAGATAAAGATGGTGACTCTGAAAGTCAGTCTGGCAAAGGTCCATCCAAGGCAGATCAGAATCTAATGGATATGTATGGCCAGGGCGATCCTAGCCATAGCCAGTGGGACAAGCCAGACCTTGAGCCTGGTGAAGATTCTACGGGCTACTGGGAAGCGGTCGATGAGATCCGTCGTCAGCAGGTTCGTAGGGCTTACCATGAGACTATTCGTCAGTCTGGGTCTACTGCTCGCGGCTATATCCCTGGTAACCTACTTTCAGAGATTGATCGCCTTCTTGAAAAGAAGGATCCAGTTACTAACTGGAAAGCCTACTTCAGAAGATTCATTGCTGCAAGTACTAGTGTACTTGTAAAGAAGACTAAGCGTAAGGAATCGATTCGCTTTGTCGGTCAGCCTGGTCTTAAGTTCAATCCTAAGCATAAGTTGCTTATTGCGATTGACACTAGCGGTAGCGTTAGCGATCAGGAGTTGGCAAACTTTATGGCAGAACTAGAGTTTATCTCTAAGACTGGCGCAAAGATGACGCTTCTTCATTGCGATGCTGCAATTGCAAAGATTGAAGAATATTCTAAGCAGAATAGTGTTAAGATCTATGGCCGTGGTGGTACTGATTTTGATCCTCCTGTTCAGTATATGAATAAGAATAAGAGCAAGTATACTTGTCTTGTTTATTTTAGTGATGGAGCATGTACTCCTCCGTCTATTAAGACGACTAAGCCTATTCTTTGGGTTATGACTCGCGGTGAACGTGAGCAATACAAAGACCAAAAGTTTCCTGGCGATGTTGTTATTATGAAGGAAGTTCTTTAGAACTTTTTGATTATTAATTAAAGTAAAACAGATTAAAGTATTCTTTACTATTTATCCTAATACCTTATAACCAAGGATAAATAAATGTCTCAAATTAAGATCGATGATAGTCTCATTCTCAACTCTCGTGAAATTGTTACGTTTCTCGAGCACGTAATTCGCACCAATAGGGGTCTTCAGGACCGTGGCATGATGCCTACGGCTGTTAACATTGAGGGCCACGCTGGTCTCGGTAAGACTTCTACTGTTCTTCAGGTTGCTCAGCGCAATGATCTTCACATGGTCAAGATTAATCTTGCACAGTGCGAGGAGCTTGGCGATATCGTAGGCTTTCCTGTTAAGGAATATAAGCTTGAAGATGGCACTTGGATCACTAGTGATCATCTAAACGTTGTTAGCACTGACCGTCTTGACGCCAATAACTTGACTGGCGAAGTCCGCATGGGCTATGCCGTTCCTGCCTGGATTCAGGGTCGCACTGACAAGGGCGGTATCCTTCTCTTGGACGATTACACTCGTGCAGACCCCCGCTATATGCAGGCTGTCATGGAGCTTATTGACCGTCAGGAATACATTAGCTTCAAGCTCCCTAAGGGCTGGACGATTATCCTGACTAGCAATCCTGCTAATGATAATTACATGGTTCAGGAGATCGACAATGCCATGAAGACTCGTTTCATTACGATTCAGTATGGCTTCGATGCAGAGACCTGGGCTACCTGGGCAGAGCAGAATGCGCTAGACCAGCGTTGTATCAACTTTGTTCTTAAGCATCCTGAGATTATGTCTCCTGAGAAGATTAATCCACGCTCAATCGTGCATTTCTTTAATCAGATTAGCGACTTCAAGGACTTCAAGAAGCAGCTTAAGTTCATTCGACTTGTCGGTGATGCCAGCTGTGGTCCTGAGACTACCAGCCTCTTTATCAACTTCATTAACGATGAGTTGGATAAGCTTCCTGATATTCGTGCTGCTTATGATCACAAGGATGTCGATTTCCTTGGCAATCAGATCCGCAGCGCTACGAATACTGATGGTACCTACAAGGCCGCGATTGCAAGCATTCTTGCAACTCGTCTTGTAATTTTCCTTAATCAGCTTCACTCTAAGAAGCCTGTTGATAAGGGAACCAAGGATCGGCTTACGCATATTGTGAAGGAGAAGATCTTTATGGAAGATCTGACTCGTCATATTTGTCAGTCTCTTATTGCGAATAATGATAAGTTCGCAAGTCTTGCAATGCAGCAAGAGTTTTCTAGCTACGTCCTTGGAGCGTAAGGATAAGGATAACAATGATTGGGAGAAAGTCTAATTCAAAGTCTATTATTCTCGATATTGTTGCAACTAAACCAAATGATTCTAGTACTTATCTTCTTAGTAATATTAAGAATAATCTAGATAACATTTTGGTCTCCGAGTGGGATGCACTTTGTGCTATTCCCAACATGCCTGCCCGGAATCATTATCATGGTCGTGGCAAATTGCCTATTCCTTTCTATGATGAAAGCTCATCTTGCGATCTTGTTGTTACTCAGGAACAAGCAGTGCGTCGTCTTGGAATGCAGTATGTTGATATCTCAACCAAGCCAATTCCTAATGACTCTACAATTGCTTTTGGCTCTGGCTATTACTCCAATGACGAGCAAAAAGCTTTTGCCTTAAAGTATGATTGTAGCATTGCAAAGGCTCCTAGCAAGACACAGTATTATGTTTTGTCTAGCGATGAAGAGCGTTGTCTTAATCATATTGTAAAGTACCCTCAGGGTATGATGAAGGCTGCTCCTATTAAGGCACTTATTGCAACACCACATGCTATTAAGAATGCTCTTGAGCGGCATTTCCTGACCAATCAAGCAGCAATTAAGGATAACATTGTTAAGTTACTTGTTGGTACTCGTTCAATGGATTCTAGCGGTGCTGTTAGTCGCGGCAATTATCAACATAGTCCTTATGAAGCAATACTTGAAACTATTAAGTATGGCTATCTTGGCCCTGCTTATACTAGTCCTTACTCTGATTTGAAGATAGAGGAAATTACAGGTAGAGGTCGCGTACTGAACTCTCCTCATTTTGTCTTTGATTGGGGATGGTCAAATCGCATTCTCAGAGGAGTAGATGTTCCAAAATCTAACACTCCAACTGGATATGCATATAATGTTCTATATAATGTTCCCATGCTTTATATGTCTTTTATGTCTGATGCAGAGATCCTAGACTTTAAGAATGGCTCTAAGCTTGAAATGCCTTTTCCTCAATGGAATGAGTGGCAGGCCAGGTGGGAAAGAAAAAGTGCTGGACAATACTATGGCAATAGCTATGGTCTTAACAGTGGATCATTTTCTTCTGAGGTCACTCCTGCCAAGCTGGAGATTGATCTTCTAGATACTGAGCACTACGAAGTTATAAATACTGATAAATATATTGCACTGGGAACTTATTTTGATTCACTAGACCGTTTGTTTGGATTTCTTTCTGAGAATCCTGATATCACGGTTGTTAGTGAAAGTGCGTTTGTTGCTCAGCTAAAGCAAAGTAATCCTACTTTGAATCTTACAACATATGATTCCTTGTATGGTATGTTCCGAAGCGAAGATCAGAACACCAGAAAGACTGCAAGTAAAATGCTTCAGTCTTTTGACTTGCCTGAACTTGCTCCAGATCAAAACTATAATGGATCTATTTGGCAAAATTCTGAAGAGCCTAAGTCTTATGCTCTTCATATGGCTATGGATCTTGTGGCTAACTCTAATGTTACAGGCGCAAGCCTCAACAAGTGGGTTCAAAAGAAGGTTGGCGAGACTCTTACTAGTCTGGTCAATAGTCGTAGCAGAACCAGACATGGATATGCATCGACTCCTTATCAGTATGGCGTAAATAATTATAGACGCACATTCTGTGGTTTCAATGAGAAAGATGCTCATCCAGCAATGCCCTATGATGATAGAGCTAAGTGGCACGAGATTGTACATGCTATTAATGAACTTATTCCTGCTTACTTTGACGAGCAGACAAAGCATATGCCTAAGTACTTTAATACTTTTACAATTTCTATTGTAAAGAATAAGACCTTTGAAGCATATACTGCAATGTATGTAGATCTTACTAGTAGGGAGGATAGTCTTACCCAAGAGGAAAAGATTAATCTTGGATATCTTCAATTGTTTATGAGACATTACGTCGAGTATACATTTACAAGATACTATCTTGGTCAGAGCAATAATATTGGCTATGATTTAAATGTCAAATGTGGGGCCGATATCCCAGCTGCTGCCGATGCTAAGCTTATGAACTCAATTTTTGGTGAGTATAAGAAGAAGTTTATTCAAGCTAAGGCTAAGGCTCTTGCCAATCCTGTTAAGTATATGGAAATTCTAATCAAGAACGAGACAGACTATCGAGTAAAGTATATTCATAGTCTTTCTGGCTATAGATCTGAGTTAATTGCTGATTATGCTAATCAGTCATTCCTTCTAGGATTTCCTAAGAATATCATTACTCAAGGTCGTCCTGATGTTACAGTACAGTGTACTGAAATTCTAGACGTATTTGACTACTATATCGCTAATCTTTAAAGGAAAGTATGTATCTTAAGTACGACAAAAGATTACTCTCAAAAGACAAACCATTTATTTTTGCTTGCTCAGGTGGGCCGGATAGTATGGCTTGCTTGCACTTCTTAACAAAGGGTAAGCATAGTCAACATGGCATGGTGGTATTTATCCATCATGGCACAATAACCTCTGATCTTTCTGAAAAGATTGTTAGAGATTATTGTAAGGCTTATTCTTGGCAATTTAAGTCCTTGGCTATCAATCCAGATAGACCAATGGCTTCTAGTCAAGAAGAGTACTGGCGCGACGAGAGATACAGACTTTTTGGTCAAGTAGCAGCGAGTTTTAGCGCTTGTAAAATTATTACAGCTCATCACTTAGATGACGCTGTCGAAACATACCTTTTTAATACATTGAATGGCAAAGCTTATACTATGCCAGTCAGTCGTCGTTTAAAAGAAGATTCAAATGTCTTTGTAGTTAGACCTTTCATTAGAAACAAAAAAGAATCTTTACTAATGTATTGCAAAGAAAATAATCTTTGCTATTATGTTGATCCAACTAATTTTGATGGCTCAAACATGAGATCCTACATTAGGAAGAACATTGTGCCTCACGCACTATTCGTAAATGCTGGTCTATATACTGTAGTGGAAAAGATTCTTTATCCACCAAATAATAAAGTACTATTTGAATACATTTAGAAAAGTAATTGTACTATGGTGCAATTTGCTTTTCTTGGGGATGGGATATCCCCTCTTTTGGACTCATATCTCAATTGGTCAGAGAAGACGGCTCATAACCGTTTGGTTCTAGGTTCAAGTCCTAGTGGGTCCACTTTATTTTGTCTGCTATTTTGCGACGGTAACTCAGTTGGTAGAGTAGCGGACTTTTAATCCGTCAGTCGAGGGTTCAAGCCCCTCTCGTCGTACTGGTACTTGTACTTAAGTATTTGATATCTTATTGTTAATCGGGATGTAGCGCAGTGGTAGCGCGCTTGCTTTGGGAGCAAGATGTCGCAGGTTCGATCCCTGTCATCCCGACCATGCTTCAATAGCTCAGTTGGTAGAGCACTTCACTTGTAATGAAGGGGTCACGGGTTCGATTCCTGTTTGAAGCACTTATAATTAGTTATTTGAAAATTAATCTGTAACAAAGGAGATATATTATGTTGTATCCTCATACTGATACTTTTTGGATGCCTAGTCTTGATGGTGAATACCACACCGTTACGACTCCAAGAGGTCCACTTACGGCTTATATTGTTCATGAGACTGATGAGATTAGACTTATTCGTAAGGATCCCTTTAGTAGGGCTTACTACGTTCTCTATCCTGAGATGAGTAGTAGTGAATTTATGTTGTGTCTGTCTGCTTGGAATCAGGGAAAGATGATTCAGGAAGCATTTCCTAGACTGGACTCAACAGATCGTGAATTTCTAATTACTGGTATGGTAGATAGTTGGCCTAGTAAGGAACTATGATTACACTTGGTTACTGTTGTAATAGCCTAGGAACACATAAAACTAACTTTAAAACTATTACTCTTAAGAAGATCAAGACTCTTAACTTTGAGCCAGTTCCGTTTGATGGCAGTTGGCGTTACATTGATGACTGGTATGCGCACTATGACCATATGGAAGTTGGCGCTAAAGTTCTCTTTAATATCTATGTTCATAATATTAAGGAATTGATTGCTGTTCTAGACTATAACATTCAGAACAATATCAAGTTGTATCGCATTAGCAGTAATTTATTTCCACTCTGGAGTTATGGACAGAGTCTAGAATTTACCTATAAAAATTTTAATTATTGGATTAGACCATGTAAAGTTTTTAACTCTATGATCAAAGGTAGATTTGATGGAGCTTTTAATGGTCTTGAGCTTCAACTAAGAAAGACTGTTCAGAAATATCTGGATGGAGGTGGTCGCTTGACTATGCATCCTCCAGAGTTTGTTAGTCTTGGTGGATCACCTGTAGTACAGAACTCATCTAGAGCAGAACTTATTGCCCATGCAATGTTTCTTGACTGGATTGGTGCCCCAGCTGATTACTCTTGTCCACTTAACATTCACGTTAGTAGAGGCGCTGATAATCCAGCTATAACTGCAAATAATGTTAATGTCATGCTTTTGCAGGTACTAAAGCACTATCCTAATGCTTTTAAGCGTATTGTTTTTGAGACCGAGGACAAGGGTTGCTGGACATGGCAAGAACTTATTAAACATTTTCCTGGTATGCCAATTACTTTAGATGTGCATCATTGGAAAATTAATAATGAAGGCGAGCCATTAAGTGAAGCGCTTGAAGCATGTTATGAAACATGGAAAACTCGTACTAGTTATAGTAAGCATATTCAGTTTGTAATTGATCATCCTTCAGAAATTAATAATGCTAATTATCAAATGTCTATTAAGCCTGTAAGTTCATTTGATTTTTATTGGTGGCGCTCTAAAGCATACAAACCATTACTGCATATTTCAAAAGGTCGAGATCATGAATATGACAGATCTCATCATGATTATGTAGATGAGATTTCTGACAATTTACTTTATGCACCTTTTGATCTCGATCTTGAGGTCGAGGCTAAGGCTAAAGACTTGGCTTACTTTGCATTGCGTGACAAGTATAAAGAACTTGTGGCGTAATGCCTTTGCTCAGGTGGCGAAATCGGCATACGCAGCAGACTTATAGAAAATTTGAGCCCTATAAGGGAAACCTTATAGGTGAACACAATCAAATTCGGTGAAGGCTAAACTAGTTTACTAGCATGCTAATACCGAGCTAAGCCTTAAATGGCATACGCACAGCTTATTCTTCATTACCTATGCTATAATATTACTATGAGTAAATATAAAGATTATACAGACCAGCAAATAATAGATGCTGTTAAAGCCAGTAGAAGCATTTCTCAAGTGCTTAAAGCTCTTGGGCTAGCGCAAGCTGGAGGAAATTACGCAAATATCCAACGGAATATCCAAAGGTTATTGTGTGATACTTCTCATTTTACTGGTAAAGGTTGGAATAAAGATCAACAGTTGAAAGACTGGAGTTCTTATTCTAAAGCTGCTAATCTAAAACCTCATTTAATAAAAAAGCGCACTCATCAATGCGAACAATGTAATCTTTCAGAATGGCTTTCTGAGCAGATAAAATTGGAAATACATCACATTGATGGAGATAGGACAAATAATGTAGAAGAAAACTTGCAGTTGCTTTGTCCAAACTGTCATTCTATGACAGACTCTTGGAGAAAAGCAAACCATTTAAGGAAAGTGTAGAGACTAGACGGTTGTTACCTAATGTAGAAATACTATGGTAAAGGTATAGTCCAGACCACAAACGGCATATGCTGGTAGTGAAAACTATAGTGGTAAGAAAATCTGCCTTCCTTGGAATTACGGGTTCAAGTCCCGTCCTGAGCACTTATATTGGGAGTATCGCATAGTGGCAATTGCAGGGGACTGTAAATCCCCCGACTTCGGTCTACGTTGGTTCGAGTCCATCTACTCCCACTTATTTATTTACTTTATCACTGGAGATTCTACTAGAATGAAAGATGAACTAAATGAACTCTTAGATTATTTTGAGAAGTTAGGCCAGCGGGCTATTGCTTGCAAACATTGGCAATGGAAAATTGGCATGTCTACTAGTAGTAATCAACGTGTTATTCGCATTGATTCTGATGGATATGTTCTAGGTTATCAAAGCTACATTAATTATCTAACACAGGTAACTCAAGATACAATTCCAGATCTTTCAGATCCTGCTACGCTTGGTTGCTTACTGGCTGTTGTGCGAGATGCGCATCGTGACCCCCGAATGTTCGTTGAGGCATACTCATTTCTTAGGGACAAATGGCGTTGCATGGGCGTCTCGTTTTCTAGTGAATGGGTTGGCCCCAGCGAAGCAGAAGCTCTTGTTGCCGCACTAGAGGCCGCGCCATAAATATCTATTACTCTGTATTAAAGATCTAAATAACAACTGGAGACTTTTATGGAAGATTATGATTTAGAAAAGAGTGAGACTTATTGGGAAACAGCAATGCTTTATGGCATTGATGGTGTTAATGATTGTTATGATCTTGAGCCACCTTCTGGTGACAGAGAGGAATACTAATGAATTTAATTGCAGTTAAAGAACCTCTTGAAAGAGCTATTAAGTCTAAGCACTGGAAATGGACCGGAGGTATGCGCGTCTATTTTCCAGAGACTAAATCTTATATTCGTATTCCTGACGGTGAGTACGAAGATCTTCCTGGTGGACTCCCAGATGTTAGCGACCCTGCAACAGTGGGATGTCTACTTAGTCTTGTCCGCTTAGCTTACAAGGACAATAGTATTTATGTACGAATGGGTGAAGGCAAAGCAATGGATGATCTTTATGCGATTCCCAGATGGGAGGTTAAGGGTAGAGCTTGCAACGCTTGGGGTTATCCTCTTGAAGGACTAGCTCTTATTGATGCATTGGAAGGCGCTCCCTAAGGTTTAAAATGTCTTATCTAAACCATAATGTCCCTACAGTTACTTGTTTGATTCGAAATGAGTATCTATTCAATCATACTAAGGGTCATGGAGAGTTTACTCCTTGCGATGTTCACTCGGTAGCCTCCATTGAGAAGCGCGTCCCACTGTTTGAGGCTTTCCTTGACAATGGGGTAAATTGGACTCGTCGTCCTATTACAGCTTTTTGCTGGAAGAAGGATGCTCCAATTTTACCTTTAACAGAGCACGTCTATTGGGATTGTTTCTCACCATACATTGATGTGCAGGTTAGAGCACGGCTAGCAGGACTCTCAGCAGAGCTTGTTGGCCCTACAGGTACTAGACGTACAGGTAAGTACCTATTTACCTTAGACTGGTCTTGGGAGAACAAGGCGGGCGCGCTAGACGTCAACTTTTCGGAAACTCCAGAGCACAAGTGTGCTCACTTCTTTGCAGGTACGGATGGCAATTATTTTGCCTATCCGAACAATCGCTGCATTTGGATTGATTCTGCTTGGGTTAGTAATCGAATTCGTAACAATCCTGGCTACTTGATTGACATGAATATCTATTCCGTCGAAGATCTGCGTGCTATGCAGACAAGCGATCATTATATGACAGAATTCACAACCGTGGAGTAAACCTTGAAGTTGGACTTTAAGACTATCTATGTAGAGAATAATAATTATTCACAGTCTGAGCAAAACAGACTTGATTCTATTCTAAATAGATTTCCTGATGCACAGGTTAAAAAAGTTGCTAGTCATTGGAAAATTCCAGATCTAGTAGATATGGATCCTGTTGATTGGATTAAGGCTAAGAAGCATATCTTGGTTCTTGGTAAGCTTAAGATCCTGGCAAGTACAGTCAACGGTAGAAGCTCTGACTTCATTGCTCCATCTCATAGTAATGGCTGCTTAAGTGCATGCCAGTATTGCTATGTTGCTCGGCGCAAGGGCGGCAGTAATCCTTTGACAGTATTTCTTAATAGTGAGAAGGTTGCTGAAAGCATTGTAGATCACTGCAATGCGCTTGGCCCTAAGAGCGAGCCTAATCAATGTGATCCGGAATACTGGATTTATGACATTGGTAATAATAATGATGTTAGCATTGACGCAATGATTAGTGATAATCCATTTGTACTAATGGAAGCTATCAAGAGTACTAAGCATGGTAAGTTGACTTTTGCAACTAAAACTGTTAATATCGATCCATTCTTAAAGTTTGATCCTATGGATCGTACAAGAATTCGTTATAGCCTAATGCCACAAGCAGTATCTAAGTATGTTGATATTAGGACTTCACCTATCGAAGATCGCATTGATGCAATGAATGTACTTGTTGACGCTGGCTATGAAGTTCATGCTAACTTTTCTCCTGTAATTATGTACGGAGATAAGCAGTGGAAAAAAGATTGGGTTGAGCTTTGGAAGCTTATGGATTCTAAGCTAACAGATAAAGCTAAGCTTCAGATGAAGTCTGAGGTTATTTTTCTAACTCATAGCTCTGATTTGCATGATCTTAACATGCAATGGAATCCCAAGGGCGAAGAGTTTCTCTGGACTCCTGAGAATCAGCAAGTCAAAGCTAATAAAGCCGACGTGCTTTGCTATAAGTATGGACTTAAGGGCGAAAATGTCAAAGCTTTTTGCTCTGGCATTAAGAAATTTATTCCCTGGTGCCAAGTTCGTTATGCCTTTTAAGGAGATTCATGGAATCTAATAATTACTCTGCTTCTCGAGAAGTGGAATTCGTTGATATTGTTGTTGGGCTTGCTTGGGGCGATGAAGGCAAAGGCAAAGTTGTTAGCTCACTTGTTGACTACCAGCATTATGACTTTGTCTGTCGCTTTAACGGCGGCCCTAATGCGGGTCATACTGTTTACTTGGATGGTAAGCAGTACAAGACCCACCTTATCCCTAGCGGAGTATTCCACGGTGTTCCCAGCATCATTGGTCCTGCTTGCGTAATCAATGTTAGCAAGTTCATGGCAGAGATTGCCTATCTAGAAGCTAATGGGTTTGATACGAGTCTTGTTAAGGTTTCACCTAAGGCTCATGTAATTACTCAGGATCACATTAGCTATGACACTAATTATCTCTCGCATCTTGGTACTACCGGACAAGGTATTGCTCCGTGTTACTCAGATAAGATGTTGCGTAAAGGAATTCGTGCAGCTGAGCTACTTGACCCTAAATGGATTTGGGATGAGCAACTTTTTGGTTGTGTCCTAGCAGAAGGTGCACAGAGCGTTTGGTTGGATATTGATCATGGATCATACCCATACGTTACTAGCAGCTCTACCTTGCCATATAATGCTTGTTCTCTAGGTTTTTCGCCTAGAGACATCTATAAAATTATTGGCGTTGGTAAGATGTACGATACTAAGAGTGGTGCTGATCCTATGTTTCCTGTTAGCCTAATGACTGATCCAGTTCTTGCTGAGATTGGCAGGCTTGGAAAGGAACAAGGTACAACTACTGGACGTCAAAGAATTGTTAATTATCTTAATCTTGATAAGATGATTGCTGCGATTCGCTTGTCTGGTGCTACCTGCGTTGTACTTAAT
>ENA-OSIY01000368-OSIY01000368.1-marine-metagenome-genome-assembly--contig:-NODE-368-length-25746-cov-8.645448_pt1 | contig 25746 bp, 44 predicted proteins | sample MGYA00237884_ERZ534233 | MGnify/ENA primary metagenome ERZ534233 (study PRJEB26412, sample SAMN06343840) | marine metagenome | isolation source: estuarine water | place: USA: Columbia River Estuary... | reverse complement strand
ATGTCGTGAACATCACACAACCTTAATAACATTTGAACATCAGGTTCATGTGGATGTATATCCAATGGGTCTCTGAAGAATATTACACCTTCAAGTTCACCTTTGGCAACCATTGAACCTATTTCAGCATCACCACCCATTGGTCCCGAGTTAACGGTATCAACTTTGGTCACACCAGCAAACATAATTCGTTTACCTGTTGTACCTGTGGCAACAATATCAACATCCTCTCTATTGAAGAAATCTAATCTCTTCATCACAAAGGCGACCATGTCCGCCTTCTTACCATCATGTGCAATTAATGCAATCTTCATATCAATATAGATAAATTTTTACCCCACAAAATAAGTTATGTTCGTTTTTCATATTAACGTAACTTAACGAAACATAAAACGGGTATGATACTTGGTAATCGAGTCCAACCTTTGCCATTAACTCGGAACCGGTTCTAACATCAATACCCACACCAACTGTTGGTATTAATCTTTTGATGTCCTTATGTCTAAAGATATAGTTACCCCCAACATAAACATCATCATTCTGTGCGTTAATAACAAATGGTTCATTGTTTACCATATACAAACCGGCGGACATTCTACGGTGTCCAATTTCAATATTGGACATTCCGTATCTATTGGATAATGAATACCCAACTGAATAGAACGAACCACCACCTCTATTCCCATAGGATAACGAATAGTTAAACGCCTTTTGAAAGGGTCTACTCAATAGAGATGATGGTTGTCCAAACAACTGTAAAGGTAAGATGAACAGTATTGTTATTAATAATCTCATACACTTTTAGGGTCGATACCCACTCTATAAAAAATGTTTTCACATCTTTCTCTAAACGTGGAGTCAGTTTCAAATAAATCTTCAAATGTTCTAACTGAATGGATGATTGTTGTGTGGTCTCGACCACCTAACCTCTCACCAATATTCTTCAATGAAAATCTAGTTTTTCTTTTGATAATGTATGCCATCAAATGTCTTGATTCAACACACTCTCTTTTTCTTGAACGAGAAATGATTTCTTCTTTAGTTAGACCATATTCTCGACCAACTATTTCGAATATCTGTTTTTCCGTTATTTTAACTTTAGATTTTTTTATAAAAGGATATATTCTCTCGTCTAAAAACTCAAGTTTTAAACCGGGGAATAAGTAAGGATTTATTTTTTCGTTAGACATTAGTCAATAATTTTTCTTGAAAAGTATTTGTGACCTGAATCGGTATTAGCATTAAGAAGTTCAACCATTCTGGTGACCTCCTCTTCTGAATCGAATTCTTCAACTTCCCCTAAAGAGTCATTGATGATTACATTGATGTAATGAGGTTCCCCATCTGCGCGGAACTTGTCAGAAATCATTTTTTTTACGATGATGTATTTTCCCATATTATTTTGTTAAATAAAGTCTGTTGTGATTGTAAAGTGCAACGGGGTTGTTGTCTGCAATGTCACCGTATTTACTCATTACGTGTTCGTACGCCAAATCCTGAGGTTCATTGATAACTTCGGATAAGATGTTACAGAAACCGAAGTTAGATTCATCAACAGCATCTTGTTTTGTACCAGGTAAACCACAGTAGTATGCCTCTCCAACCTCACTGATGAACATCCCACTGTAAAACCCTCTCAACCCAAATGGTTGAACGAACTTATCGGCGTTACACCAAATGAATACTGAGTTGTCTTTCTCACTTAACACAGGTACAACGTTTTTATCTACAATGTACGGTGTGTAACCTTTAAATGCTCCCACTGAAAATAAACCACCGGGTGAACCGTGACCCATCATCATAACTCTATCGTGTTCCCTGATTAATTCAATCAGTTCTTCTTGATTTATACCACCAGTTATTACTGTTTTGTTTGGTATAGGATTATAGACAATATCCAAGAATGATGTTGAATTGTCTTTCGGATGTATTATTAATGTTTTCATTATACAAAGGTACGTTTATTTTCGAATATTCCAAAAATATTCTAATATTTTTATTATAAAACTATTTTGGTTATATTAATCTCTGTGTAATGCTGCGTTTGACCTCAAGTCACCAACGGTTAGTTCACCATAATTGCGATGTGCAATATCCATAGTTGTTTCTATAAACATGTTCTCACTTGGAGCAGACTCCATATCAGTTGGTCCTTCGTCAACCATAAGTTCTTCCATTGGTCGTTCTGCTCGGTCCGGCATTTCCATCTCCTCAACCAATGAAATTGACTTCCTTTGTTCGCGAATAAGGTCTTCTTGTTTTTTCAAATCTTCCTCACTTAATAATGATAAGTTTGAAACGGGATTCTTAGAAACTTCTTCTTTGATACATTCCATTATAAATGTTGGTAATTCACTTTCTATTGAATCGATTCTCACATCAACTTGATTCCAAAATGAAAACTCAGGGTCATTGTTGTCCAATGATTTAAAACATGCAACTTTCAGTCCTGTGATTTTATTAATCATATAAAGAAGGATTCCTTTTTTGGCATAACGAATAAAGTACTCAGGGTTGTTCTCTTGAGTCGTACACCACTTAGTTGATGAACCGTACTTACGGGACGCAACATATGTTAGTGGTCTAAGGACAATCCATTCGTCGCCAGAATAAATCACCTTAATTTGTTTTTCTAAATCCTTCTCAAGAGTCTTTACCTCGGCAATACTAGTTGCCACCATAATCTCATCAAACGTACTATAACGAGACAAATCACTTTGTTCAATTAATCCACGTTCATTATATTCACAAAACTTCATGAATGACTTCAAATCACCGTAGTTAAACATTGAATCGATGAAACGGTATATGAATAAAATTTGAAGGGACGTGAATTCATTAAACGCATCCTCTGAAATGTTAAATTCTTTTTTATACGATTCAATAACATCCTTTTGGTATTCGTCAAGATTTTTTGTTTTCTTCATAATACGCATCAGAGTTTCAACGTATTTTGTTTTATTTTCAGGAACAAACAATCCAACAATGTCCACTATATTGATGTTGTGCTCAGGATTTGTTTTTAAGTTTTTAATTCGTGACATATTATATTTTTTTAGTAGTTCTTTCTTAATAATTCAATTACATCCCACGCATCTTCAAGTGCGTTGTGTGTAACAATACCTTCAATGTTGGCTCGTTCTTTACATTTAATAAGTGATGGTAGGGCGTTATCCTCATTCCAATCACAAAACAAAATTGATGGGTCGATTATCCTCGAACGAGTTCTGATTAATTTCTTCCACCATGGTAACTCTTCTAAAAATAACTTGTCGAAGGTACCAAAGTTTTTACCTGCAACATTAATGGTGATTGGTTTAGTACCATTGTTCATTGCCGGTCTATGCTTACCATCTTTGATTTCAACATAACCACCACTATTATTATGGAGTCCTTGACTAAATCCATTTTCATCCAAGAAGTAGTAGAACTCTTTTGCAACTTCATCTTCAGTGTAGAATTTATACCCACTATTGTTGTTTAAGATTTCTCTAACTTCATCCGTACCCTCAAGGTAATCACCCATCATTGAGATGATTTCCTTATTCATGGTAATTGCTCTTGGGGAACCCTGAATGTTGTGTTGGAGAACTACCGCATTAAATTTAGGTAGGTCTTCGTAAGGTAACTTCTTAGTGGTATCCTCAATGATTGCACCGATGGATAACACGTGGTTTGAATCGGGATTTAATCCCGATGTTTCAATGTCAATCGATATGTATATCATTGATTTAAAGATTTAATTATTATAAAAATCAATGCAATTAAAATGATAATTGCGAAACCTCCCCATAGTGGTGCGGTTACCCACCACCAAGACCAACTAATGAAACCCGTAAGTTTTAGGGTCATTAAAATTAAAAACATGAGTCCGAAGAAACTTACCCCACCTGATGAACTTGAATTACTATTTGACATATTCGTTAAAATTATATTTGGTTATTAATGTGTTAATTGTTTCTGCCGCCGATTTGTGTAGAATACCAATACCTCCAGCCTCAATCCAACCATTGACGTTGTCATCCCTATCATCGATAAGGATTGCATTTGGTTCAGCAAAATCTTTTTTGTGTTTTGCACTTCTTAGAATAAGTTGCGTGCCGGGTAGTTCGCGTTCAACCCAATCGTGTTTAGCAACACGTGATTCGTTTTGTCTTGATGGTGCAGATAATAGTTTAGGATTGTATGGTTTAATGAATTCCCAAAGTTTATCACCATCAGGCATCCACTTTAAGTTATACCAAAAATCATAACCCGCATCGTTAATTGGGTCCCAAAAATTATCATCGGTTCTGTGCTCATTACCTAAGTCGATACCTGTTAAATCTTTAAAACCCTGATTGAAGTCCACTAAGACTCCGTCCATATCACAATATATTTTGTATTCACCCATTTGTTAAGATGTTTTTACAAATATACAAAAATATATTTAAATAAAAAAAAATAAATAGAAAAGTTTACTTACCAGTTCTCTTCGTTGTCGAAATCACTATCGAATTCGCTATCTTCATAATCATCATCTTCTTCGTTAATGTGTTCATCTTCCAATTCTTCAATTAAAGATTCGTAAACTAAATCTTCACTCGCCCAATCAGGTAACTCATCATCATTATTAGACTCAAAATGTTTTATGTCAATGTCTTCTCGACTAACGTAATATGAATCACCATAACCGTCATCATTCGTGTCGGGTTCATTAAACCACGAATAACTCACATAAATTTCGAATTCTTCAGAGCTATTTGGGTCGTAGATTGTAACCACCTTTGTGTTTAACCCCTTTTTAGATTTTCCCATAGTTGTTTTTTAATGTATTTATTACTATAATGTTCAAATATATATCTGTAATATTGTCAAAGTTCACTCAGGGTCAAAGAATTGTTGCCCTGTCATTCCTATTGCTGTCAATTGTTATTATATCTATTGGTCCAAAAATTGTTGAATCTCTCACTTCAAATGACGTTGAATTGAAGTCTAGAGTGGAGTCTCAAACCACCCAAATATTAGAATTGAACTCAAGAGTTACCGAGTTAAACACACAAATAATATCTAACCAAAGAGAGTGTACAGATGCGATTGTTGAGAGGGAAAGAGAAATTATGGGGGAAATCGTTAATCTTGAGACAAGAATTAAAAGAACGGAAACAAATAAAAAGAACCCCTTTGGTGATGGTAATAATGGTAGACCATCTGGTAGTGGTGGGAGTTATAGAAAAATGAACACCGTTGAGGATAGTTCTGTCGTGGCGATGTCGTTACCACCCGAACAAGTGGAACCTCTACAAAAAGAAAAAACCCAACCAAATCAAGTGATGTTGGAAGGGTTAAATAAGATTAAAAAGAATTTAAATAAAAGTATTAATTCAAAGAAAAAGAATTAGTCTACTTTACCAACAACTTCAGGGTTGTCACTTGTACCATTTTTTAGTACATAAAAGTTACCTTGTTCATCTTGAGCCAAACTCAATAAAACTTCTTGTTCTTCATCGTAACTATCCGCTCCCGGTAATTCTTCGGGTTGGATTTTTGTATCGAAATCATCGAACTCTGCCTCTTTTATTGTTTTTTTTACAATATTCTCAATATCGGAAATACTCAATTTTACTATTTTAGCCATGATGTGTTGTTTTATATATAAATATCGTGTAAAATGAAAAACCCCTCCGAAGAGGGGTTTCTTATTACTTAATACCTATCATTGCATTGGTTTTATCCCCTAACATTGTTTCAGGTAATTTACCATTCCATTTGTTAATCCATTCAAGTTGTAGTAACATCGGTGTAATGGTCTTTTGTTTTAGACTGTTTGCTTCTGCCTCAGCCTTCGCCGCAGTTAACATCGCCTGTGCATTACCTTCCGCGGTTGCGATTTTAATCTTAGCCTGAGCCTCAGCAGTTTTAACTTGATTTTCCGCCATCAACGCCGATTGTACCGCATTGTTCTTAGACTCGATTGCTTTCTTAAATGTCTCAGGATAAACTAAATTAGATGTGAATTGTGACAATATAAATCCTTCAGGTTGTAGTTGGTCTTCAAGTGCCTTACGAACCTTAGAATCGAATTCTTGTCTACTTGAGATAAGTAAATCGGCGTTATAACTATTTGTCACGATACGGAACGCCTCATATATTGCTGTCTTTAAAAATCCTTCCTCAATGTCTCCAAGTTCTCTACGATACTTACCAAAAATAAATGGTACCCTATCTCTACTAACTGAATAGTTTACAATTGGTGACACGTGAAATTCACTACCATCTTTTGAGTTTACACTAAATGAATTTTCATCTTTATATTCTTTGTGTTGAATATAAGTTGGGAACTCATAAATTTTTGTGGTGAATGGATTGTAAAATACCATACCTGTACATTCTGTAACATCGTCCACACCTTTACCTGTACCATAAAGATTAACTTTAACACCTACGTGTCCCGCATCGATTCTTTCACATGAGAAGAATAATGTAATAAGTAGAATAAATCCTACAACCCCTAAAATAATTGATTTCATTGTTTTTTTGTTTTTTAATTGTTTTTGTAATTCACGTTCTTGACGTTCTTTTTCTTGACGGACTAATCTTAATTCGTAATCTTCGTATGCTGACATTATTTCTTTGGTTTATTAGTTAATTTATGTACCACCTCCATTTTTGGTGTTGGTTTAGTGCGTTTCTTTTTTGGTTTGGCAAAAACAATTTCGGGATAATAATCCAACTCTGTTTCAGGGTCCTTATCGGGTTCGGGTTCAAATAATGGATGTTCCTTAAATGGAGCATCTAAAAAGGTTGCCTTCACGTAGAACATCACAAAAAGTAATATGAAAACGGCAAAAATCCCTGAGACAATATTATACAAAGTGTTTGCGACAGTTAGTCCGGGAAAAATAATGAATTGAAAGAAAACGGCAACACCCACCAATACAAAAAATGATTGGAGTATTGTTGATTTGAGTAGGTCAGTAAAAATTTTTTTCATAAATGTTTGAGTTTAATAAAATATACAAAATAATTTTCAATTTTCCAAGTTATCCGACAACATTTTTCATATCATCATTATGGTGGTCAAGAGGTCCCATCTCAGAACCAATTGGCACCTTTAGCATTGGGTTCATCACCTCATGAACAAAGTCGTATGGTCTAAACTCGAGGTGACCATCCATACCAACATCCATTCTTCTTCCCCCACTAATTTTTTGGTGGTGAGGTAAATGACAATGACCGTGTAAATGAATACGACCCTTTCTTAGGTTGTTCCAAGATGTAATTGGGTAATGTAACATTTCAAATGAATGTCCTTGGTATTCAAGTCTATTGAAGTGGTTTACACTCGTAAATAGACTACGGCAGTTCTCACGGTTTCTTTCGATGTGGTGGTCATGATTACCCAACAGTAAATGAATCTCTTGACAGATAATTCTATGTCTGAATTCCGCAATATTCTCGAACCCACCGAATGACCAATCACCCAAGTGAATCAACACATCATCTTGACCAACAACTTCATTGATGTTATTTACGATTGCCGCATTCATCTTATCAAGAGTTGCAAAGTCTCTTGTTTGATTTTCTGGAATGTCTCCATTTGGTAATCTCCAATTAGTAATCCCTCTACATATATTAGTATGTGAGTAATGTGTGTCAGATGTTATCCAAACCTTTCTACTGTTATCTATTCTTAACATATCAACTAAATTCTGTTGATGTACTTACACGAAGTCCATCGATTATTAAATCATCATATTTCTCATGGTCCAACCAAAACGCCCCGTGACCTTTTACCCTTTCCGCTCTACGATACTCTTCGTTAACTACCCAACCATCGGGTTCACCCCACTCAAGTGCCATTGTAATAAACTCCTCAACTCCTTGTTCTTCACCGTATTCATCCACAACTCGACCTGAACGAATAAATGTTAATAGTTCTTCCTTGTTTGTATAATATTTGTTTTTGTGAAAATTCCAACAGAACTTCCAACCACCACTTCGTTTACCTAAATGAATGTTTACGCCATCAATAAACCTATCCCAAACACTTTCACATTCAAAAGAATCTTCGATTGGTAAACAGAAATTTCTTTCTACGTTATCAGGAGTTAGTTCCATGTTTGCAACACCCTCCAATAATTTGTATTTTCTTTCATCCATTTCGGATGCTTTAGGTATTCTGTAGTAATTCGTTCCCATAGTTCTTTGTTATGGTACAAAGATACGAATTATTTTGAATATTCCAAATAATACCAAAAAAAAAGTCCCTAATTTCTCAGGGACTCTTTGTTTCATAGGGATTTTGTCTTTACACTTCGCTAGAAGTACTTGACGGTGAAGTAGTTGGTGTCGGTGTTGCGGTAGGGGTTGGTGTGATTTCAACAACCGGTGCAACATAGTTTTCAAATGTTAAATCTGGATATTCTGATTGTAAACTTTCAGACACATAATCTTGAACCGCAAATAATAACTTATCATATGGGTCAACTATTAGTTCATCAAACAATAATGTCTCACGACTAATGTTATTCATTGTGAAATTGTGAACAATCAATGAATATGTTGTGGTTCCAATGTTCGATGGTATATTACCTTCAACATCAATAGATATAAGACAATTAACGTCTAATTTACCCATAGGTGATTGTTTTACTTCCAACTTAATAATTGGGTCTTTTGTGAATGTGTGGTTTCCTTTATTTGGGAAATAACCTGTTACTTTAATTGCCATATCTTATTTTCTTTTTATTTTAGTGATTACTCTTTGAACCAATCTGTCTTTAATACTTTCGTTAACATCTCTTTTAACTTGATATTGTTTAACGTTAGCAACCTTCAATGTTTCTTTAGGGTCAATTGCCTCAATTTGTGATTTTAATTCTTCCATCGCTTCCATCAACGCATTTACTACATTGATATCATCTACAACAGTGTATTTATCATCGAATGTTTTTCCTGGGTCAAGTTGTGCGGTTTTAGATACTTGGAAGATTTTGTCATCAAGGAATCCACCTCTTAAACCACTCTCTTCTTTCATCTTCTTACCAATCTTGTTCGCCATTCTAACATTCCAAGCAAAACTGTCACCCATTCTTTCTCCCGTGATTTGGAAATCCATACGGATAGAAACGTCAAGGTTTTTTTCTTCAAGACCATACGCGTCTAATTTATAAACGTCAGTCTTTCCTGCGTATTGTTTTTGATTCTTTTTATCGGCTTCCCAATTTCTATAATTCTGATTGAACTGTCTTGCCAAATAGTAAGTTTTCATTTCAGGGGCATCTCCACCTTTAATACGTGCAATTGCCGCCTTTAAGAAATCTTGTAATGATTCGTAACCATTGTAGTTATGAGTCTCGTATTTAATTTTATCGTTATCAAAACGACCATACATACTGATGTTTCTTCTATCTCTAGCAATGATTGTAGGGATACTTCTTTTGTTTAGAACTTCAGCAAATTCTTGATTACCGAATTCCGTATCTATGATATTGAATAACTTTCTTTTGATTTTCTCCTGTGAAGTCATTATTTCACCTGAGGGAACATATGATGTATCGATGGGTCCACCTTCTTCATTACCTTCATCATCAGGTAGTGATTTAATGTCCATCTTTCTTCTAGGTTGACATGCTGGTAAATTACCTTGTTCCCATTTTAAATTAGGTCCAAATTTAGTTTTTAACTCATCCATCAATTCAGGATTTTCCTGTATGAACTGATTGATATCTGCACCACATGTAAATAGGATTGGGGTACCCATTACATTCCACCCAACAAGATTATTAGTTTTATCTGTAATCTTCTCAAATTTCTTAGTTTCACCTCTCATTTTTTTCCAATCTGCCATTTCATCCACAGATGACATACTAGATTCGAAAATGAGGTCTCTCAAATATTTTTTGGTTTTATTGTTCATTTAACGATATTTTTTTCTTATATATAAATACAACCGAAATGATTAATATTATCTTTTATTGATGATGTCTCTCACTTTTCTACCAAGTTCCATATCGTTCGGGGTCTCAATTATAAGTGTTTTTGGAACACATATCATATCCTCGTCAATTTGGTGTTCGAAACACTTATAACATAATTGACCTATTCCTTCTAAATAACCTACTCTGTGGTCGATGTGAGTGTCCACATCATAAATCGTTTCTTTACTACATGAAATACAGATTTCTTTTCCCATAATTGTTTTTTTAATAAGATATACTTTTTTTTATAAAAAAGAAATATTACGATAAAGGTTTAATTTTAGGACTTGACCCACTATTGTAACCTCTAAGAACTTGTGCAACTAAATCACCTGTACCCCATGTCTTTAAGGATTCACATTTGGCAATACTGTCGGCTCCGATATCTTTCTTTAAACCATTAACAATACATCCATATGTTGGTTTTCTAAGTGTTTTAAGTGTCGCTTCCATACCATCCTCAATTGTTTCATAACTTTTAACACCATGACTATTAACAGATACAGAACCCGGTAAATCCCAAGTCGTGTTGAATGGATTAAATTTACCTCCACTTCCTTCCGCCTGTCTCCAAGCGTAAACAAATTTAAGGTTCTCTTCACTTACAGGAGCTCCGAGGTTCTCAAGTAGTTTTGCATAAAATGAACTATCGGTAACACCACCCGCCAATACTGTTGGGTCGATATATTGTTTAATGTCAGTATCTTCTATATTCTTAGATTTAAGTAACTCAATTAATTTGGTTATCATTTCAGGGGTTGCAGTTGTCATTGACGCACTTGTAGAACCACCTGATGGTCCTCCAACGGCTTTACCGTCACTATATTGTAAATGGAAGTGACCACCTGTTGCACCTTCTGATGGGTTTGTATACTCATCAATATATGAGAATTTACTATTTTTTGATTTGTAATTATTCAACACATTCATGAATGCACGTGCATTCTCAGAATTATATGGTTTTATTACAAGGTCAACGGCCTGTCCCGTAGTATGTCTACTTTTTCTAGTCTTGTGGAACTTATCATTACCAGCGGTAACAACAACTTTTACTTTAGGTTTAACCTCAGCATAATCTCTCAATACATCACTTACAATACCACTAATTTCATCTGTAATTTGTCCACCACTGGTAAGTTCGTTACCTTTCTCGTCATGACCTAAGTCATCTAAGGTACTTCTTAATTCAGATGCACTTTCTTTAAGACTTTCAACGTTATCTGTGGTAAATTTACTAACTGCAGAGGCGGTCTCGGGACCAAATAATCCATCAATACCATATTTTGGTAATGTATATCCAAGTAATGTTAAACCAATCTGCATTGACTCAACTTCTTTTTGGAATCCCATTGAACCCTTTTGTTGTTGACTCAATCCACCTTTATCGATTGCATCCTCTAACGATGTGTATAATTGTTCAACGTCTTTAGAAACTAAATCCGCTTTCTTTGGGTCATCTTTCTTCTTTAAACCAATTTTTGATAATATATTATCCAAAAAACCTTCAGTCATAACTTCCTTACCGTAAGTTATATTGTGGATTCTTTCTAATTCTTCTTGGAGTGTCTTCTTCATATCTTAATAAATATATCCTATAAATATCATAAAAATCCCTTTTAGAGTGTTAAAAACTTAATAACCTTCTCCTTCACACCTGATTGTTTGATACCTTCATTACCTTTCGGTGTTAAAACAAAATTATCTAACCCCCAATCTTTCCAACTCTCACCATTCTTACCCATGTCCAAATCATCAATGGAAACCCAATGAGTAATTTCAGGATGGTCATGTAGGTATTGTTTTATTTCAATAACTCTTGTCATCTCCAAATCCCAATCTCTTGACCAAACCCATACCATATTATTGTACCAAGTACATTGACCCAAGTTTGTTGTCACCGCAATTGGTTTCTTAATGATTCCTTGAGATTCATAGTACTCACCTAACTCTTCTGTGTTAGCCCATCGTTTCCAATCTGATGATACCACAATCTCGGCACCAGTTTCCTCTAAAATTTCATTAAGAACGGCAACCGCCTTTTTGTTAAAGTTATCGAATCGAGCATCGACCGGTAAAGATTCAACAGATTGTGACAATTTACGTCCAACCTTGGTTTGTTTTTTGAAACGACCTCCCCACTCTGTGGATAAACAGATTACTCCGTCATGGTCTAAAAATATTACTTTCATTTGAAATAAATTTGTTTTGAAAATCTATACGACCTCATTAAATTTTTTAAATACTCTTATGAATTCAGGTGAGTATTTTTTATAAACGATTTCACTCCACTTGTGGTACTTACCGGTTGACATGAACGCCTGAATCTCATCGTCAATTATTTTCTTATCGTTGACGTAACCCGCCTTAATAAGATGTTTACCTAAGTTAATATATTCAGTTTTTTTTATTTGATTGATTATATAATCCATCTCAACTTTATACTTTAAATTGGTGTAATATAAACCATGAGCAATCTCGTGGGACATTGTCCCCGATTTAATTTTATCGGCCCCAATTATGTACCATGGTTGGTGCTCGTCACCTTTAGTGTTGGAATTACAGTATGCGATGATTTCACCCATGATACTATCATACTCATTTGGGCAATGAGCCATGAATTTCTTGTGTGACTCAATTAGAATATTGGAAGGTACATTATATCCCGCCCAATCGTGTGGGTAACTGAAATAGGTTGACTTATTACCTTTAGTGTAAGTTCTCATATAAGACTCAAGACTAAAGATTCTATTCCTTATTTCAACATAAGGGGATTCATAATATTCTTGGTACCTACAAAATAACATTGCACGGTCATAGTCGTCCCTAATTATAACCGCATAGATATTTGGTTTAATTTCAACGACATCACCAACAACAAGTAGATGTTCTATTTTCATAATTAAAATTTTTCTTCGGTGTGGGATTTATTATCCCATTCATCCTCATCCTCATCAAAAAGGTCCAATCCCTTATAATCGGGGTGGTTTGTTTTCATGTAATCAATACCCTCAACCCATCTCCATGAAATAATCGCCAGTGTTATAATAATTAACACAACATATCCTATAAATCCCATACCCTTAATTATTCGTGATTCTTAAATCTATCCCCCTTTTTGGTAATAATCTTACCATTATCGTCAATAACATTACCCTCTTTATCTATAAAGTTACCATCGTCATCCATATCCGGCGCATTTAGTATTAAAAAGATACTAAACATCAATGAACAACATACAGCAATAGATATAATTGAAAATACACTCATCAATTAAAATATTTTGATTTCCAAATTTGATACCATTTACGTTTTTGAATTGGTTTACATTCCGAAAATGGATTATCACCAAAACTAACCCTACCTAAATATTTTGAGGATAACACATTTAAAAATATTTCGTGATATCTTGTGGGGATTTCTTCAAAGTCTGCGGTTATTTCCACTATAAGTTCAATTGGACCATTATCATATTGTACAACTATTCGTTCATGAAGTTTCACGACAGTAGATGTTTTAATATGAATGGTATCTCCACCCAACGTAATGTCTTGTTGGTTTGGGTTATCTGGATTAATGTTTAACATTTCTTCTTTTACTTTTTTTGGGGTTCTTTTTCTTTTACTCGGTTTCGTGTTCGAGGTATCGTTCGCATTTGTCATAGGATTCTTTATCTATTTCTTTTAGGTGGTCAAATGTTAATTCGTACCTACCACTTATCACTGATTCATTAAACAACTCAGAATAGATACTATCCTTTTGTTCGGTCATTCTTTCTAAATCCCTTTTAATGACTTTATTCTCTTCATTAACCTTTGAGTATTGGAAGGTTAACCAAATAACAATCAATGTTAAACCGACTACATATGTCATCGGGTTCTTTAGATATTTCATAGTTAAAATTTAAAATTTAAAATATTTCTTCGGCAATACCTAATATCTCTGCTAAACATAACATAACGGCTGCACCTGTAAAATTTAAGGTAAAGAGACAATAACATGCTCCAATTCTAATACCTGATTTAACAATACTAATCCTGAAATGGATATTTGTTTTTGATTCTTTTTCTTGCATAATAAAATGTACTTAATTTAATTGGTAAAACAAAATTCAAATACAAAAATAGTTAGAATATCATTACAATCAAAACATTTTTTAGAATACTATGAAATAAAATCGAATTTTTCCTTTTTGAGTTGTAATTCCGAGTACTGTAACATTTTTTTGTTTAGTATCTGAATCGAATCATTAAACAAACTATCAACGGGTGTGTTCGCGCTACCATAGTGCTGAGACAATGCTCCCTTTCGATATTGTAGATTAATCCTTTTTCGTTTGTTTGCCATAGCAATATAGATGTATATTAACCCATTGGAGAATTGTTTACCCATACAGTTCTTCATTCGATACCCTTCTAATGCAAATTCATCTTCAGTTTTTAGTATTAATACATTAAATGTTTCTCCACCAACAACGATGTCCTCCTGTATATGTGAAATGAAATCTTCAGGTAATGCATATCTTATCCTATATCCTTTTTTGAAGTGGTTCTTAAATCCTTCCCATTGTTTGGATAACATCGCAAAACTATCATCATCTTTTGCCTTAAACTTTAAATCTAAATTTTTACCGGATAATGATTCTCGTATTGTTAACAATTCATTTACTGAAAAAACTAATGAGTCCATTTGTAAACCACTCATTTCCCAATTGTTAAACAGTTTAACCATAAATCGTTTTTCAGATTCATTCTTCAATGTATGGTATCTTTTGTTGGGTGTAGTCACCAAGCAGAATGTGGTCCAATCTTTAATTTGTTTAATATAATCGATGTAATTATCTCCAAATAAATGGCAGATGTAACTTAGTGTTCTGATATTAATGTTCGGGTGCTCGGATTTGTTTATTTCCCCAATTAAGTATTTTGATTTAATACCGTATGAATCTAATAGAGATGGGAGGTACTTATAGTCGTTTAATTTTAACCACTTTAACTTGGGGTAATCATATTGTATTGAATGATACACATCATCGTGTGCTCGTATTTTTTTCTTATCTAAATGGAAATCAACTAACAAATCAAACAGAGGATTGATTTGTGGTTTGTGTAAGTATAATTTTGTTTTATAATAATCGGATTGTAACCTTGAGGTGATTTCTTTTATCATAATTTCCATTATAGAATCACATGCTCGAGTATACCTCACCCCCCAATATTTTTGTCTTTTCTCACCTCTAAAAAAACCCGAATCGGTCAACTCTAATAGTGACCCAAAGTTATTCTTAGCTCGTTTACACTTACCTCGATATACCTTATCATCTTCCCCTTCGTTAGATAATTGATATGTGGTTGTCATGTCTCCATTTTTTAGGTTAATAGTTAACCCATGACCAATAATCATCCTTTTACGGGTACCATATCTTTTATAGTCAAATGAGTATTCAGAAATGTAATGAATCAAATTATCGTTTTCAAATAACTTTAAATCACATTTCGAAATTAAATCCCCACTCCGTTCTTTTTTTACTTGACTATAATTTAGTAACAGGTCCATATATGAAATATATATGGACTTTTTGGGATTATGTAGTCTTAAAATTCCATTTGACCTTCATCTTGTAATCCAGCAAAAACATTACCCCCTCTTAGTTGGGGAATCGGAACCTCTTTACCATTAATTTTAACTCTAACTTTTTTTGTTTCCAAGTGAATTAAAAGTCGTTGAGTGGAGAATTTTTTAACTCTCCCACGTAATAACCTTAATGGTTCCGTAAAATGTTCTGGTGGGATTCGATTACAAAAGTGTCTCTCTTGTATACATTCTCCCGTTTTTTTATCAAACTCACACGTAACCCTATCTTTTTCATCGTCAGTCCTTAACGAGATAACTATTGATGACTCTTTGTTTGCATAACTGGCAACACAGTGATGCATATATGAACCCTCCTCGGAGTACTCCTCATCTCTTTTTAAAATGTGGGGGGTGAAGATTTGTTGAACTAAACCATCGTTTATTACATTCATTGGTTCCTCAACCTTTCTAACCATTCTGTTATCAAAAACATATTCGGTTGACCAACCCTTTCTAATTGTGGCAATCGTCTTAGATAACTCAACATGTTCTGTGTGGAAATCAGTGTAATTTGTTGCCCTCATTCTAAATTCAGGGTCATATTCTCTAACTTGAGTTATCATATCCATATGGTCAACAAACAAACTATAGATACCACTAACCGCACGCAATGGGTTTGTTAAACCATTTTCTAAGATTAATGAATTGGTTATTTTAATTATATTTTCTTTGTCCGCATTCTCAAGTTCAAACTTTCTATAGTTTTTTCTGTCTTTAATTGGTTCGGCACCTTGTGATGGTGCTGATGTCATAAAAAACTTATATGTTTCGGGTTTTAAATTACCAATATGTTTTGCATAATCTTTACCAAAAAAACTACAGAACAACGCTAACTGTTTGATGTCTATATTAATATGGGAATGTAATAGTTTATTTGTTAATTTAGATAAGATACCATAACTATCTAACGACGACTGTATTAATTTTCTATTATTCCTTTTAAGATAAACTTCACCCGGATAATAGTTTGTTATTAAATCATGGTATTCATTTGGTGTTTTAATTTTCTTGTGTTTAACGAGAAAGTCTATGAATCTTATACGTAGTTTTAATTTATCTTCATTATCAACTAAACTAATCGGGGAGTCATTATACTGACCAATTTCCTTTAACAATGTATCCAAAAATACATCGTCATCCATTTCATTCTTTATATCGTTATATATGGGTAGTTTTTTATTTATTTGAACGATTTTGAAAAATGTATTTGAACCTATTAAATTTTCAACCACACTGAAGGAGTTTCTTCTAAATCTACTAACTCTCTCCCCTTTATTTCTTTTATTTGAAACTCCAACATTTATATCCCCATTTTTTAAATTAAAGGACATCATCTCGGTATTGGTTCTAATCCTAAAATATTTAGAATTAAACTCTCGTGTCCTACTCCTTCTATAAGACCTCGCGATAATTTTATCACCAACTATTTTAATTGACCTCTCTATCGTTATAATGTTAATCGACGCAAATGGGTTACCATAATGTCTCTTAATATGTCTTTGATTTGTTGTGTGAAATTGTCCACCCTCTTCACCGGAAAATCTTTTTTTAATTGCCAATTCAAATGGTATCTTTAAAAACCTATCACCACCCAAATCTTCATCGGTGTAATAGTATTTGGTCTTAGCCCCCTTTTCATATTTGAATAATGGGAGGTAAGTGTATTTTGGGGATAACGACTCGTGGATTATTGGAAGTTCAAAAACATCTAAAAATATTTCATCGAGCTCAGTGGGTGTTTGAGACACCATAAAATCAGGACCATCCTGATTTGGGAATTTACAGTAGTTCTTAACTAAAGTGATAATCGCATATGTAACCGTTTGTTTTAAAATTTCCATATTATTACAGTTTGTACAAAGATAGTATTTTTTCGGATATACAATATTTATTTTTAAAATATTAACATGGCAAAATCAACAAAAGGTAGTGGCTCAAATTCTGTAAAAGTTAAATTCGGTAAAAAGAGTACCGGAAAGGCTAAAAAGAACATCAACAAACACACCCGTAAAGAAAAGAAATATAGAGGTCAAGGTCGCTGAACCGAGACAACTAATCCTTTTTTGGGATGTATAGTGTATAAAATGCGGTTAACTCCTCATCAGGGGCTATGTCTTTAATTGCCCTAATCATAATAAACCTACCATCCTCATACACCTCACAGTTAGGTGTCTCTGAATGATTAAAGAACCCACCAAGAGGGGTTCTAGAATATCCATTTTCAAATTCCCCGTCTTGAACGTGGGTAATCCCTAAAACGTGGAACTTTAATATTTTTTCGGTAGCAAATAATCCCAACCCATCAATCTCACTATTCCTAATTGTTACGTTTTTCGGTAATGGTCTGTACATTAACTTATTATCTGTAGTAGAATATATGATAGTTTATATCCAGCAAAGGCACCGAGAGCGGATGGTATTGGAAAGACAATCATTTTACCCAAATCAGTCACATACTTTGGTCTGTTCACAATTGTACCCATAAAGTAATAGTATATGATATAACCAAACAGAACTGCAATATCGGTTCGTGTTGAAATGAACACTACAAGGGTCGCTCCGATGAACCCAAAGGTGAAGTTATCACGGATACCCTCCCAAATTTCTTGTGGTGTTGCGTTTTTATATTCTTTTACTATTTTATTTACTGTAACTCTACCTCTTTTGATGCTATTCATCTAACTTAATCTACCTTTATCTTTATCTTTGTTTTTTCTCCGTTTGGTTGTGAATACACCGCATGTTGTGGTGTTAATTCATAATTTAAACCTATCATCTTTCTAATGTATTTTTTACCCATACCAGGTTTAAGATATGCAACGGTTAAATGTGGGTGGTAATCGGGATAATCGGACGTATATGGGTAATTCCTTAAATCTTTATTTGTGTCATGTAGACCATCACCATTAACATCAAATTTCAACACATCATATTTTTCATTTTGAAATAGGGAAGGGTTATGTATTTTACATGCACAATATTGTCGTTTATCTAATACACTTTTGATGTCTTCAACAGAAACATTATCATGTAAACCAAACAATAAAGTTGTGTGTGGTTCATTTTCTAAACCAAAAGAACCATCTTCATCGTAAATGTCGTTAGGGTCAATCATACCGTGGATGTACTTCATTTCGGGAAATGAAAAGTACAACATTGCACAACCAAAATCGTACTTTGGTTTGTTTTGTTCATTAATAATATCCATTAGTTTCATTATCTAGTTTTTGTTATTAGTATCGTTATCCCCGCAGGTCCCGATGACATACTGTATGTATTAAATCGGTTATCACTAAACCAACCATAATCTTTAAAATTAAAAATGATACAATCTTTACCCTCAAACCAAACATGGATTGCATTTGTTGCGTAATCTATTGAAGGTTGGGTTATGTGCCCCAATTTCCACGGTACTCTAAATTCCTCAACAAACTCGTCGGGTGTGATGTGTATAAACATTAATCCAAAATAAATAATCCTTTCAGGTAATCACCATAGGACATCTTCATTGCATGTTCGTATTGTTCTTCATAACTAACTCTCCGCATTGTTTCCCAAATGTCTTCCGCCTGTTGGTCACCTATTTTATCTTTAAGGTCTTGGAACTCGGTTGTGTTTCCAAAATTTTTATATCCCTTAGCAATCGCATCAACCTTATTGTGTGCGATAACTTTGAAATCCTCAAACGTCAATTGATTGTTTTCCATACAGATAATTATACGACCTCAGGTGTTTCGTCGGTACTATTTAATATAATTATTTCCTTATGTTCTTTGTCAACCAACAATGCCGTTACCGGTTTATCTACCCGATAGAAATGTTCTCCATCGAGGATTCCTTCTTCTCCGTTAACCATTGAATATTCCATAAACTCCTCAGGGAGTTTGTTAATCCATTCTTTTAATTCTTGTAATATCATAATTCTAATTTGATAATGGTGCTTTTATTGTTGGGTGTGATTGGTAATTTTCCGGTTTAAAAGTGATATCCACATCTAAAGTATTAATAACCTCATCTACGGTTAATAAATGCCAATTTTCATTACCTGAATTGATTTTTAATTTGGGTAATGGAAAGGGTTCTCTTGAATGTCTTGGGATATTATATTCTTCATATGCCCAACTCAAACCTCCACCAAATGGGACCAATTCTTTTACTGCGGAATCATATAACTTTTTACCCATAGATTCCTTTAACATTTCATGTCGTTCCTCATGTTTGTACGTTCTACCAATCTGTTCTTTTGCCTGTTCAATATGGTTTGAATATAAATGTACATCACCTAAGTTACCAATCAATTCATCGGGAACCATGTTAACCATCTTAGCAATAATCTCAAGTAACAAACCATAAGATGCGATGTTGAATGGTAAACCTAAGAATGTATCTACTGAACGTTGATTCCACATTAAAGAGATTGCTCTAGTTGGGATGTTAAATGCTTTGCAATCTTGAAGTGTTTCTCTTTCAAATTCCTCATCACTAAAACAATTTTCTCTTTTATGTTCACCACCTATTTTTTTGTAAAGTAAATCACTTCTCTCATCTAAACTCAACTCTCTTGTATAAACTTGAAATCCATAATGACAAGGTGGAAGAACCATTTGGTCTAATTCTCCAACATTCCAAGCATTAACCATTAATCTTCTACTATCGGGATTAGTTTTAAGTTCGTCGATTAAGTTTTGAACTTGGTCTATAGGATAGGATTTTAAGTCGAAACTAGAACTAGATGCGTCGTACATAAATTTATTCCAACTTCTCCACTGCCTACCATAAATTGGACCTAACTCACCGAAGTTATTCGCAAAGGATTTATTTTCTTTAATTAAATTAACAAATTGCTCTTTGTTGTACCATGGACCTTGAAATCCGGGTATTAATAATTTCTCGTAATTCTTATAAGCATCACCATCCCAAATATGACAATTATTATCAACAAGGAACTTGATGTTTGTGTCACCTCGAAGGAACCATATTAATTCAGTTACCATTGTCTTCCACGCCATCTTCTTGGTTGTTAACAATGGAAATCCTTCACTCATTTTATGACGGATTTGTCTTCCGAATACTGAGATTGTTCCGGTACCTGTCCTGTCTTTCTTTTCTACTCCATTATCTAAAATGTCTTGGAGTAATTCTTGGTATTGTTTGTCTATTTTGTTCATCATTCAAATGTTTGAATTTTTGCATCCACTTCTTTTAATTCAGACCATGTTCCAAGATACGTAACCGCCCTCACTTTTCTATTATCAATCCAAACGTATTCTTGACCATCTTTGATTCTTGGTTTATCCATAACCAATCCGTGATATTTGAATCCCCTTTCTCTTAACCACACTTCGGTAATTTCTCTATCTTTACTTTCACGTGCGGTAAAGAATGTGATTACATTCCCATCATCATACCATTTATTAATGATATCTAATGCGTTTTGAAAATGGTTGGCGGTTGAGTAAAGATGACTATCTTCATTTTTAATATCATCACAAATCGTTCCGTCAATATCAATTAAAAATACCTTATTCATTGATTGTTTTTTTTAATTTTTCTAAACACTTATAAATGCAATATGATTCCTCAATACTAAAGGAACCTTCCTTATTTGCATGTGAAAGTGCTATCTCTATAAGTTTTAGTGCATTATCTGATTCGATAGTTTCGAGGAATTCTTTGAAGTCATCCTCTTCTTCGTAATCGAAATCACCATTAAAAAGTGTATTCATTTTAAAAATATAAGTAATTATTTTCAAATTTCCAACTAATTATTGTAATATGTCAGTAATAATTAACGATAAACAGTACGTGGCGGAATATCTGTCAAATACCGAAGAAATAATGAAGGGAATGATGGGTAGAGATACCCTTGAGGGTTGTATGGTCTTTAAAATGGGATTGGGTCACCATACATTTTGGATGAAGAATTGTAACATCCCTTTAGATATTGTATTTGTTAATAAAAATAGAATCTCACACATCCATAAAAACTGTGAACCCGCCGGAAACAAACTTAATCCACCAAGATACACCGGTATTGGGGACCACGTTATAGAGTTTCCAGCAGGTACAGCTAATAACTTTAAAGTAGGTGATAGGGTGGGTATGTACTTGGGTACACCCCAAAACCCTGTACGTTAAACTTCGTATTCGGGAAACAAATTGTAATCAAAATCATTGATTCTTTGACGAGAAATCTGAGTATATTTTTCGGATAATTCAAATCCAATATAGTTTCTTCCCAATTTCTTTGCCGCAAGTGCTGTGGTACCCGAACCTGAGAAACAATCTAATACCACATCATTTTTAAATGAAAGTATTTTAATTGCCTTAACAGGGATATCCATTGAGAATGTTGCTTTAGTTAATGATTTAGTATCATTAAAGTATTTCCATTGCCCGAACACCAATTCCATAAACTCGTTTTTATCTTTATCAGTATAAATTCGTTTAGTTCTTGTTTTTGGGTCTTCTCCCTCCTCAACTTCAACATCAACTTGTGCCTCAGTATATGACCACGACGGGATGCCCTTTTCTTTTTTCTTATAATCTTTTTTATAAGCAAGGATAACACATTCTTTTGGGTTATAAATGTATGGTGCCGACGATGACATCCATGAACCCCATGCGGTTGTTTTAGAACGGTGTGGAGAATCTTCTTCCAAGTCAACAACACCGAAGAAACCAAACCCAATCTCTTTCATTATCTGCCAATATTCTGACACAATGAAAACACGTCCACCTCGTTCTCTTACATTGACTTCATATGGAATATTAATCGCAACACGACCATCATCCTTCAAAGTTCTATAAACTTCAGATAACCAAGTTCTACACCACTCGAAATAATCACCCATCGGTACATCATCTATATGGGTATCATACGCAATGCCGACATTATATGGGGGTGACGTAACTACCAAATCTATTGTGTTGTCTCCCAATTCTTTGAATAGTTCCACACAATCTCCATTATAAATTTTATTCGTTTCCATTTACAAATATGTTTTTCTCTGTTATCTTTTAGTAAAGTATAGGGAAATAAAACCAATAAACCAAATATTTAATAAAAAAAGAAACAATATGGGATGCGGATGTAAAAAGAAGAATGTTCAACCAACAATGGACCCTTCACCAGCTACAATTACACTAAACGAAACTATTCAACCAACATTGACTGTTGACCAACAGGTCGAACAGTTGGTTCAGAAGATTGAAGAAATTAATGACTCTCTCGAATCGGGAGAATAATATATTATTGGTTTAAAATAACGGGTAGGGTAAAAACTGTCCGTTATTTTTTGACCATATAATATATATAAATTTATATACTTATATGAAAGCTCAAACAAAACTTACGAGTGTTCACATTTTAGATGATGTGTACAAAAAATTCAAAATAAACACGATAGATGGTTCTATCAATCTACAAAAATTAGTTAATCGGGCTCTTGATTTGTACAATACAAGAGAGGATTTTAGAGACCAGATAAACAACCATAACGGTTTGGCTACTACGGGTTCTAAATTCTAACTATGAAAAAGAAAATCTTATTACTATCCGATGACTTACGAATGACATCGGGAGTTGCAACTATGTCAAAAGAACTTGTCATGGGTACTGTTCACAAGTACGATTGGGTTCAATTGGGTAGTGCGGTTAATCATCCCGAAGCAGGAAAGATTATAGATATTAATGCTGACATTAGGGAAAAGACAAGAGTACTCGACGCCAATCTTAAAATTATTCCAAGTAATGGATATGGTAATTTATTCACATTAAGGTCTTTAATTGAGTCAGAAAAACCTGATGCAATTTTACATTTTACAGACCCCCATTATTGGCAGTGGTTGTACGATGCTGAAGATGAGATTAGACAACATGTCCCAATATTATATTACCACGTGTGGGATAATCTACCTGACCCAACTTACAATAGAGACAATTATGAAAGTTGTGATTGGATTGGTTGCATTTCTAAACAAACATATGGTATTGTTAAAAGAATAGGAGCCATTGATACTGAAGAGTCGTTTCGACCATTAAAGGATTGGCAAGTTAGTTATGTTCCTCACGGGATTAACCCCGAAATATTTAAACCAGTGAAGACTCTTTCTGATGATTTAACAAAACACATATACAACGGAAAGGATTATGATTTCATTCTATTCTTCAACAATAGAAATATTAAAAGAAAACAACCGGCTGATGTTATTCTTTCATATAAAATGTTTTGTGACACTCTAAGTAAAGAAGAATCTAGTCGATGTTTATTACTTATGCACACAACACCAATCGATGAGAATGGTACAGATTTAATTGCTGTGGTAAAATCTATTTGTCCCGATTATGATGTGAAGTTTATTAATTTAAAATTAGAACAGGAACAATTAAATGAATTATATAATGTTGTTGATTGTACGATTAACATATCTAACAATGAAGGGTTTGGTTTGGGTACCGCAGAAAGTATAATGGCCGGTACACCAATCATCGTTAATGTCACAGGAGGTTTACAAGACCAATGTGGGTTTAATTACACGGCAGATGATTATGTAACATTTGGTTCTTTACACAATAAAAAAGTTCACGGTTCAACTAAACATGGTGAATGGGTTGTACCTGTGTGGCCAGATGTAAACAATCTAAACGGTTCGGTACCAACACCATTTATCTATGAAGATAGAGTGAACAATAACATGGTTTCAAGTGCAATCGGAACTGTTTATGGTTGGGATAAAAAAGAAAGAAAAGAACGTGGGTTAAAAGGTAGAGAATGGGCAATGAAAAACTTATCAAGTAAAGTGATGTGTGATTCATTAATCGAAGGGATTGAGACTACACTTAAAAACTATAAACCTAAAAAGAAATTTGAATTATATAAAATAGTATGAGTAAACCCTTTTTATTATTTAGAGGACCCGTTGAAACATTAAGTGGATATGGGGCACACTCGAGAGATTTATTAAAGTCTCTTCGTGATATGGATTTATTTGAAATAAGAATCGATTCATGTCATTGGGGTGCCACTCCAAAAACGGCATTACATGAAGGTAATGAGTTTCATCAATGGATTAGTGCTCATATCGTTAAAACCTCACCAGCAACTCCAGACGTTTACGTTCAAGTAACCGTACCCAACGAATTCCAAAAGATTGGTAAGTTTAGTATTGGGGTAACTGCTGGTATCGAAACAACAGTCGCACCTAAAGAATGGGTCGATGGTTGTAATAGAATGGATATGATTATCACAACATCCACATTTTCAAAGGAGGTTTTACTTCAAACTGTTTACAATGAAACAGATAACCTAACAGGTAAACTAATGAAACAACATAAAATTGAAAAACCTATTGAGGTTTTATTTGAGGGTGTTGATACTGAAATTTATAATGATAAATTTTCAGGGTTAGATGTTGGAATTAACGAAGATTTTTGTTATCTTTTCGTTGGACACTGGCTGAAGGGTAGTTTGGGTCAAGACAGAAAGGATGTTGGTATGTTAATCAAATGTTTCACTGAGGCATTTAAAGATAAGGAAGACAAACCAGCGTTGATTCTTAAAACATCATCCGCATCCTTCTCAGTTAAGGAACGAGAAAACTTTAAGAAAAGGATTTCTGAAATGGTTAAGGGTATTGAAAACCCACCACCGATTTATCTTTTGTTTGGTGAATTAAGTGATAAAGAAATGAATGAACTATATAATCACCCAAGAGTAAAGGCAATGGTAACTTTAACAAAAGGTGAAGGATTTGGTAGACCTCTTCTTGAGTTCTCAATGACGGGTAAACCAATCTTAGCATCTAATTGGTCAGGTCATAAAGACTTCCTTCCAATGGATATGGCGGTTATGTTGGGTGGTTCATTAACTGATGTTCACGAAAGTGTTATTGATTCATTTATTATTAAAGGGTCGAAGTGGTTCACACCAAACTATGGTGAAGTTGTTGAGATTATGAAAATGGTTAAAGAAGATTACGATACTTTCTATAATAACTCACAGGTGTTGATGGAAGAAAATAGAACAAAGTTTTCAATGGAGAAAATGAAAGAGAAGTTTGAAGAAATCATCACACCGTATGTTATTAAACCTAAAGAAATTAAATTAACAATTCCAAAATTAACAAAACTGTAATGAACTTACTTAACAAT
>ENA-OSIY01000366-OSIY01000366.1-marine-metagenome-genome-assembly--contig:-NODE-366-length-25788-cov-9.179612_pt1 | contig 25788 bp, 41 predicted proteins | sample MGYA00237884_ERZ534233 | MGnify/ENA primary metagenome ERZ534233 (study PRJEB26412, sample SAMN06343840) | marine metagenome | isolation source: estuarine water | place: USA: Columbia River Estuary... | reverse complement strand
TATTAGAAGAAGCTAAAGACTTACCTAAGAAACTTACTCGTAAGAAACCAGGAAGAGCTAAAAAAGCCCCTGCGAAGAAAACAACTTCTACCGGAGAAACAGTAGACGGAGGAGATTACTACAGAAAGCCACGTAAGGCAGACAAATAACTAATATGCAACAAAATTTAAATGTCGACATCAATCAAACGACAGGGGTTACATGTGACGAGTGTGGGAACGGATATTTCGAACAACAACTCGTACTCAGAAAAGCATCAGGACTCCTTACAGGAACGGGTCAACCGGCCTACATCCCAATACCCGTTTTCGCTTGTACAAAATGCGGATCCGTCAACGGAGAGTTCTTACCAAAGGAGATTAAAAGCCTCGATGGGAAATAATTACTCTGGATTGCATGAATATGATTAAAATTAGGACCTTCGGGTCCTCTTTTTATATCTATTTATATTAAATAAGTTTTATACCAATCGTTATAGTAACCGTTCTATCTAAGAGTTGCTAATAAATGTTTTCTCAACATTAATTGATTGATATGAAACTTTTTTTTATGTTCATATCTCTCCTAGTTAGCTTAAATACGTTTGCACAACAGGACGTTATACAAATAGGTGAGGTAAACAACCAGATAAAATTAGGACCTTTTGCAGGCAATAGAGACCTAGCATTTGGTGTCCAAAATCTTCTTGAAGAAATAGTTCAAGATAAAGGCCTTGACCTCTCTCCAAAGGCCGACATAATACTCAATGTAGACTTATTATACTTCGATGTTAAGAAAACTAACATCCAACTCGGTGTGTACGGCAAAAAGATCGATGCAACTGAAATCATAGCAAAAGCATATCTTACTGTAAAAGGTAAAAAGAAAAAAGCAGTAGTAGCAAAAGGTACTGCTAAATCTATATCAACAGCCACTCTAATAATAGACAAAGGTGGTAAGTTTTCCCAATCAGATGTCTCTACGGCACTAAAAAAGGTTTGTATTGAACTTATAGAAAAACTTAAACTTTAAAATGAAAAAATTATTATTATTTTTATTGCTTATTTTACCTTTGGCTACTTTTAGTCAAAATGTACAATTTGGATTAAAATTCTTTGACACTGAAACTAATGCCATAGTTGATGTAAGTAATCCTATAAAGGAAGCACAGACTCTACGAATGGAATTGCATATGACAGCAGTAGGAACTGCAGACTATGATGCACTAGTAAATTTTAAATATCTATTCTTAGATATACAGTATAACAGTCAAATACTAACTGCAGATCCAGCACCAAGTGCATTCCCAGGTGTAGTAGCATTACAGGATGCTGGACCTATTACACAAAGATATGATTTTCCAAACACTTCTTTTAGTTTACTACAAGCGGATCTAAGAGATAGCTATAATAAATGGAATTCAGGAACAGCTACATACTCAGAATATAATGCGAAATGGAGTGTAGCCAGAATAGCAATACAGCTTTCAGATAAGAACTTACAAGGTTTATTAGATAGTGCATCGTATTCTACAGTTACACCTATCTTTACAATGTTCTTTACAGTAAAACCCGATACAGCTACTGCTGCTGAAAAGGAATTTAGACTTACTCTTGCAAGTTTAGAAAATATTAGCGGGGAACAAATTGCAGACCCAATATATTCATCAGAAACAAACGGACAATTCCTATTCGGTATAGAACAAGCTGTTACTTATAACGCTACCTTACATTTTAATTTACCTGAAACTTTAAATCCTACTAATTTTAAAGTAAGTATAGGGACAGTAAGCGGTACATTAACCAATTTAACTTTAGATTCAAACGCAGATGTAATACTTTCAGATGTAACTTTAAATCAAGAATACTCTGTATGGAATTTAGAACCAATAGATGCATCATACCTACCAAATGTACATACAGTAACAGATGCTTATAGATCATTTCAATACCTAACAGATGTAGGAATAAACGGTACAAACACAACATATGATAATTTTGGATTATTCTCAGCAGACGTTAACTTAAATAATACCTTTAATTCAGCGGATACTTATGGACTTTTATCGTATGTTTTAGGATTAGTAGTAGGACAGGAATATTGCCTTCCAGAACAAAATCAGGATGGTACTTGGTATCATGGTTGTACTGCTACCGTATTATATGAAAACTTTACTATAGAAAAATTAGGTGCAGAACTTGATATAAGAAAAACAGAACCGACTGGAACAAACTACTGGAATGGAAACTTTACTCCAACAGAAAGCTTATTAACTTTTGATTTTGCTTTCTGGCATCATGGAGATTTAGATCAATCTCACACTACTTCATTCCCAGCTACCTTAACAGCTAAAGCAGCTAAATCAGGTTTAAACTTAAGCAGTAAAGCAGTAGGAACAACTACATTAGATTTAGTTAGTAGAATAGAAGATGGATTAGTTAAAGTTGAATTAACTCATGACGGATTAGATATCGTAGGACTACAAGCAAGAATAAAATACGATACTTCTAAATTAGTACTTAAAAATGTAATTTACGATACAGGAAATACAGTAACTAATTTCTCTAAACCATTTCAAGGTGAATTACTATTTGGAGGACTATCCACAGACGGTAAATCTACTATTAAAAAAGGAAAAGCATTTACACTTGAATTCACCCCAATAGGAACAGTAAACAATGTAACAGGGTTATTTTACTTTGAAAATACCGATGCTGTAAAAGCAAACGGTGATAAAATAAACTTAAACATACAGTAACCATGAAGATTACAAAATTTAGAATATTCAATTTATTTATGCTTCTATTAGTACTAATGAATCAATGTACTGCAGACAGCATAGAAATAGTAGACTATGAATATCAAGGATTATTTCCTGAAAAACTAAAAATAACTGAATTAGTAGGTATAAAATTAGAAAGTAATTTTGCTACTACAGAAGTTAATATGAACGTAAAATTAAATACTACTGGTAAATACTATATTAAAGTAATCACTAATTCAGGTAAAGTAGTATCTAAAGAACAAGTTAAAGGTGAATTAGGAGATAACCTATTCACAGTTTATACAGCAACATTACCTAAAAGTTCCTATAGGATAGAGTTGTACTTAGAAGATAAAAAAGTAGGAACTACATCAATTAATTTATTATGAAAGATTTTTTCAAAGATTTAAAGAAACAAATAATAGCAGGGGTTGGAATAGCAATAGCTACTATTTCGACTTTGTTTATAGATGTAGTAAAAGAGAAATTAGGGTTAGTAGATGAAGAGCCTGTTCAAACAGAACAAGTCACTGAACAATCATCCACACCTAATATAACAATAAACATCCCAGAACGAAAAAAGGATACGGTTGTGAAGAAAGTATATGTTAAACCACCACCACCACCAAAAAAGACTGAAACCGAAAAAAGAAAAGATGACGGTTTTGATTGGTAAAAAATGAAAACGATTATGAAAAATGTGTTACACTCTTATGTAGAGTTTTGGAAAGAGGCAGAAACACCTCTAGATTATGTAATTAATATCTGGGTAACAGCACTTGGAGCTTTAGCCCTAACAGGATTTGGAAAAGTACTATTTGAATTAATAACAAACCCATCACAGTTCAATAACGCAACTTTTGGGATATTTGATACATTAGGATAATGAAGTTAGTATTATTTATAGTAGGATTTATGGTGACGATGTCAGCTATTGGTCAGACATTAGGTAAAACCGTAACTGAAGATTACACAGCAGGTTTCGAAACTACAGCTTCTGTTTATGAAATACCAGAATATATGGGCGAACCAATACCCGTAGCTATCCTTTCAATAGGAGTTAGTGAAGAGGTATTAAGTCAATATCCGGAACTAGGAGATTACCGCGTAGGTTTAGGTCTTTCTAATATAACTGTAGCCTTTATGGAAGAGACTTTTAGGTTTGATTTCGTTGAAACAAAAGATGAGATTAAAAATAGAATGGTAACTCAATACAAAGCTTCAGCCAAAGGACTATTAACCGAAAAGTATGAGTTAAAAGGTAATATTGTAGGAGCTAAATACTTTGGGTATATAGAAGTATATGATTTTTCAATCTCGGAAGATGAAACAGTCAACCTAAAAGACGGAGTAACTAATAAATTAGTAACTAGATTAGGGTTACAAGTTAGATTAGTAGACGCACAATCAGGACTGTATATGACAGGATCTGGATTAGGTAAATCAACTACAACTAGAGAAGTTACTTTACTAAACGATGAAAACTTAGAAGAAGTTGCTTTTAATCAATCTTCTATCGGTACTGCAACAAAGAAAGCTTTGAACACAGCAGTGTATAAGATAGTAAAGAGAATGAGACAAAAGAAAATCTTTGACCATTAATGAAAAAACTATTAACCTTACTATTTCTAGTAGGTTTTAGTTCTCTATATTCTCAAACTCTAGTACAAACCTTCACTGATAGATGTACAGGAGAAACAAAGATATATACCGTTCAAATGGGCGGACAATCTACCGTTGTCTTTTATAATAGAGCTAGAACTTTTACTTCCACACAATTTCAAAGCGGGGAACTACAAGCCTGGTTGGAAGAGACCTATTTATGGTGGTCGACACTTAATCCGTGTTCAACAGCTCAAACACAAGCCACAACAACCCAGGCGGTAACACAGCAGACAACTCAAGCTGCTACAGCAGCAGCAACAGCAGCAGTACCGGCTACTCCAGCAACACCAGCACCAGCTGCTCCAGCAACAACATCTACAGCTGCACCGGCCGGAACAACTAATACAGCAACAAATGACACATCTACACAAAATACTACCGGAGATACATCATCATCTTCTGGTTCAACTACAGGTGATACTTCTTCAGGTTCTGATACTGGTTCATCAAGCAGTGGAGAAGGAACTACGTCTAACGATAGCGGTGGAACTTCTGAAGGAGGATCTAGCGATGGTGGAAGTACTGAGACAGAGACTAAAACTGAAGAGACAAAAACTGAAGAGACTAAGACAGAGGAAACTAAATCTGAAGAAAAAACTGAAGAAGTAAAAGAAGAAAAAACCGAAGAAACCAAAGAGGAGACAAAAGAAGAAACTAAGGAAGAATCCAAAGAAGAAGAAAAGAAAGAGGAATCCAAAGAAGAGTCTAAAGAGGAAGAGGAGAAGAAAAAAGAAGAAGAGGAAAAAAAGAAAAAAGAAGAAGAGGAGAAAAAGAAAGAAGAGGAAAAGAAAAAGAAAAAAGCAGCAAAACAATTAGCCCCTCCTATCATTACAGCTAATACAATGGCAATGCAAGGTATGGACGGTACTTTTAGTTACGCTTCAACCTTTGGAGTATCCAGATCTTCTCTAATGGGGGATAAAACATACGGTATAAACACAATGGTATGGTCAAACCTAAAACAATATATGTTAACAGGTTCATTTACCAAAGTACATATTAACAAAGAAGGTAGGGTATCAAGAGTGTATTCAGGATCAATAGGAGGAGCTAAAATGTTCACAACCGTAATGGGAATGATGAACCATAGTATGGTATTCCTTGGAAAGAAGGGTTCTGCTGCAGGCTTTGCAGTCGGTAATACACTTACCTCCATAGAGTTTAACGTTAGAGATAAGATGATCTTTTATGATGAAATCTTATTAGGAGCATCGGTAACTGGATTCTACACAAAACCAATACCTTACGGTAGATTTACTTTTGCCCCAATGGTAGCTGTATCTTCTCCGTTTTTAACTTATGAATTAGTTAACCACAGTACTATATGGAACACCGATCTTATGTTAATAGGAGGAGTTAGTACAACATTTAACCTCACTAAAAGGTTTGGAGCAAATTTAGGTGTAAATGCTGTAGAAAGCACAAATCCTACTTTCCCAACAATATTTAGTTTCACAATCGGTTCTAGATTCTCTTTCTAGATCCCTATTTATAATAAAGGAATGTTACACTTAAATTGTTATTTATGTTAAATTATATAAAACGTAAATGGATGGCTTTTAAAGACATGTTTAAAGACGAAAACGATATCAACGAAAAATCAGTAGTTGGATTTGCATCGTTTGCTATGATGGTTGTATTTGCAGCAGCAGATATAGGATCAGGAATATTTGGAAAAGATCTAGTAATTAACGAATTTATTTACAATTCATTTGTTATTATCACTTTAGGGTCATTCGGTATCGCTGAAGCAGGTAAGATATTTGGTAAAAAAGAGTAGAAACAAACTATGAAGTTTTCAGCAGATAAAATAAAAAAAGCAGTCGAGTCAAAAGGATATAAATTCTTCGAAGGAGGAAACTACAACCTTAATATCATCGGAGTTAGAAACTCAGACACAAACGGAGCTGTTACAAATAAATTTGACGACTTAATTACATTAACATACGAAGTAGACGGAGTACAGAAGTATCATGAATTCGATGCAACTACTGACCCAGGTTCTCATTGGGAAAAGAACTTACTTAATGAAGACGGAGTAGCAATACTATGTCCTGGTCAATATAGAGGTTCACATACTATTGGTATGCACCAAGGTAAGTATGAAGCTCTAAAACAACAGAAACCTGTCAAAGTTTACCGTGATAATAATAAAGACGGTAAATACGATATGTTGGAAGAAAATATCAAAGAAGGTATTTTTGGAATTAACATTCATAGAGCTACAGCTAACGAAGGTGGTAAATCATCTCAAATAGATAAATGGTCTGCAGGATGTCAGGTAATAGCAGCTAATGACGATTTTAAATTGTTAATGGAATTAGCTCACAAAGCAGCAGACTTGTACGGTAAATCATTTACCTACACGTTAATTGAATCAAAAGACATCGTATAGTTGTCTAATAGGAATTAATTTCCTATCTTATAGTTATGAACACAAGAAACACATTGATATTAGGGTTAGCGGGTGTCATCATCTTTTATTTGTTATACAAGCAAGAAGAGTTTGACACCTCTTCCTATCTTAATAGGATAGCTGATCTTGAAAAGAAAGTAGATTCGCTTCATAGTCAAAATGAAACACTTAATGTAGAGTTAAAAACTTTAGAAAATTCATTAGCTAGGTACGACAAAGAAGTAGATAGTCTAGAAAATAGTATAGTAATAATAAAAAGAAGAACGGATGAAAAACTACGTAATGTTAGTAGTCTTACTCTGTCTGAGCTTCAAAGCTTTTTCACAGAAAGATACAATTCAAGTAGTACGCCTACAGGAACCAATAGCCCGACTAGTGGTGAAGGATCTGATAATAGGTGATGGTTTACAGAAAGAACTTGCTGCATCCAGAAAAGTTATAGAGACGTTAAAAACTAAATCTATTACACAAGACAGTATAACGTTCAATCTTAAGTCACAAGTGATTAATTTAAACTCTATACTCATCGTTAAAGATGACCAGTTTAAAGTACAAGAAAAACTTTCCAAAGACTTACAACTAGCTTTGAAGAAAGAGAAGTTTAAGAATAAGTTATTCTCAATAGGTACACCAGTCTTAATTTTAGGCGCATTACTTTTGAAATAATGATTGAAACTATAAAAAGAAATACACTACCTACTATAATTACGTTAGCAGCACTTTCGGTATCAGCATCAGCAGCATTCTATTCCGTAAGCGGGCTAAGTAAATTGTTTGCAGGAGCAGCTTTAGAGGTAACAATAATGGCTGGTTCATTAGAGGTAGCTAAGCTTGTTATCGCTTCCCTTCTTTATCAATACTGGGATACATTAAATAAGTATCTTAGAACCTATCTTTCCATTGCTGCCTTTGTATTAGTATTGATTACTAGTATGGGTATATATGGATTTTTAAGTGCAGCATATCAAGACACATACAGACAACTTACTATTAAAGAAAACCAAACAGCTTTTCTAACTCAAAAGAAAGATTTCTATGAAAAAGATGTTATCAGATATGATGGCGAACTTGAAAGAATCTCTAGCAATATTTCTACTCTCAGTAACGCAAAATCTACCGCAATCCAAATTAAGGACACATCGGTGGTTGGAGGCGTTAGAACCACCGTCTCTACTGCAGAGCTTAGACTTGCCCAACAGCGTATCGGAGTTGAAGAGGAGAATAGAAAAGCGGTACAAGCCAAAAGAGAAGTAGCAGCAGACAGTCTACAAAAATACCAACTTCAAATTCTAGACTTAGAAAATAATACAGAGGTAGCCGGAGAATTAGGACCTCTTCAGTACCTTTCCGGACTTACAGGAGCTCCAATGGATAAGATTATAAACATCTTACTCCTTGTAATCATATTTGTATTTGATCCTTTAGCTATATCACTTGTAATAGCAGCTAACTTCGCTTTTGATCAGGCCAAACCTAAAAAGAACCTCTATGGAGAAATAGAAGATGATTTTAGCGAATGGGATGATTTAGATAAAGAGGAAGAACCTAACCAAGATCTTAAAAGAGCTGCTGAAAAATATAAAGAAATTAGTAGGGATGAATTAGTATCCGAAAAAGAGGTAATGGAAGAACTTGACCCTAGAGAAATAGAAGTCATAGATCCAGAAACCGTTACAGGAGAAGAAGAATGGAGAACATTGAATGAGGACGATACTGAAATAAAAGAAAAAAAAGTAACCCGTATACTTCAAAAAACTCCTTCTAAAAGAAGAGTAGAATTTTCTGATGGTACACAAGGATGGGTTGATAAAGGAGATGAGGATAAGATAATCTATATGTAATATAACTTTACCAATATTTATTAATAAACATAAAACAATATAACAATGAGTGAAGAATTAAACTTTGAAGAGCAGCCAATCTTTGTACCTCAAGAAGAAGTGCAGAAAATAGCTGAACAAACTCCTGAAGAAGCTCCTGCACCAGTAGAAGTTAAAAAAGTTAATGAAGTAAAAAAATCAAACGAGGTGAAGGTAGTTAGCATAGTTCAACACTTACCTAGTGGATATAGATTACTTTTAGAAGGAGGAGAAATTGTTAAAGTAAGAAAATCTCAGTTCACACAAGGACAGAAGACAGTTAAACTTTAGTATTCTTTTAAACAAAACATGTAAAAGAGTTGCCTAACGGTGACTCTTTTCTTATATTTATAGAATAGAAATTTAATTAGTTATGAGTAAAAATAGTGATATTTACGGAACTTGGACTATGAGTAGTACAGCCGATACTGTTAAAACAGATAAGTACGTCCAATCAGTAAAAGAAGCTTTTGAACAAAGATCTCAAACTGGGATCAAAAAATACAATACTACTTTAGAAAGAGAAGATCTAAACTTCCTTGATTGGTTACAGCATCTACAAGAAGAACTAATGGATGCTACATTGTATGTTGAACGATTAAAAACAAGTTATGCCGAAGAAGTTACCAAAGTTAGTAAAGGAAGTATGGGAAAGCAAACTAAAGCAAAAACCCAGTCAAAATAAACACATTTCCTACTCACAGTTAAATTCTTTCGCTAATTGCCAAAAACAATGGTACTTACAATACGTTAAGAAATTAGCTCCTTATGAAGGTTCTATTCATGCTATGTTTGGAACTGCAATGCATGAAACTATTCAGACTTGGTTAACTACTTTATATTACGATAAAGTTAAAACTGCTAATGAGATGGACTTAGATGCTCTACTGTATGAGAATATGGTAAAAGCATATAAATCTACTAAAGCCCAAAATAGCTTTCAGGAATTTACTTCATTAGAAGAGATGAATATGTTTTACCTAGACGGTAAACATATACTAAACTTTTTAAAGAAAAAAAGAGGTGGTTACTTTAGTACTAAGGGGACTTATTTGGCCGGTGTAGAGACGCTACTTTACCAAGAGTTACGCCCTGGAGTACAGTTTAAAGGCTTCATCGATTTAGTATTTTACAGTGAAGTATTAGATGAATGGACAATCATTGATATTAAAACCTCCACTTCAGGATGGAATGATTACGCTAAGAAAGATGATAATAAGATTGCACAAATTTTACTATACAAAGAATTCTTTTCTCAGCAATTTAATATTCCAATTGATAAAATAAATGTTGAGTACTTTATCTTAAAAAGAAAGGTACCAAAAGATGCAGAATTTGCTGCAATGGAACGTAGGGTACAGCAATTTAGACCTCCATCCGGAAAGATAAAAAGAGGTCAAGCAGTATCACTAATGAATAATTTTGTAGAGACAGCAGTCGATATGGATGGTGAGTATATTGATAAAGACTATCCAACTTCTCCTTCGAAAAGTGCATGTATGTTTTGTGCTTTTAAGAAAATGAGGATATGTCCTGATGCTGTTTTATAATTTATATATATTTATATATAGAACAATTTAGTTATGAAACAAGACGAAAAACTTACCTCGGTAAAAATCACACAGCCATTATTTGATGAATTCAAGATGGCATCATTACAAAACAACTTTTCATTTAAAAAGCTTGCAGATCGTGCAATTTATCTTTATCTTACTGATAGAGACTTCCGTGAAAAAGTACACAAACAGAATAACATTAAACTTTAATAATGACTGACAAATTTGGTTATATCCCAAAAGACGAAAGAAAAAACGTCTTACTTCTATGTGATGATATTCGAATGCATTCTGGTATTGCTACTATGGCAAGAGAGTTTGTAGTTGGAACAGCACAACATTTTAATTGGTTTCAAGTAGGAGCAGCTTTACAGCATCCAGATGCAGGTAAAACATTTGACCTTTCTCAAGACGTTAACAACCGCACAGGTATTACAGACGCTTCGGTTAAAGTTATGCCTAATAATGGATATGGAGACGCTACATTAATCCGAAGATTAATTAAACAAGAGAAACCAGATGCGATCTTCATCTTTACAGATCCTAGATACTGGACTTGGTTATTTGAAATCGAAAGAGAGATTAGGTCTCAAATTCCAATCTTTTGGTTAAACATCTGGGATGACTATCCTGCACCGATGTACAATAAGAGTTACTACGATTCAGTAGATGTCTTAATGGCAATCTCTAAACAAACTAAAAACATTAATGAATTAGTTTTAGGAGAAGAAGCTAAAGATAAACTTATTAAGTATGTACCTCATGGTATTAACAGTAATGACTTCTTTCCTATTACTAAAGATCATAAGCTATACCCGGACTTAGTTAAGTTTAAACAAGATACTATTCCAAATAAAGATGTAGAGTTTGTAGTTTACTTTAACTCGAGAAACATTAACAGAAAGCGACCAGGAGATGTAATTCTATCTTATAAATTCTTCTGTGACAGAATAGGAAAAGAAGCAGCTAAGAAATGTGCTTTAGTGATGCATACAGCAGCAGTAGATCAAAATGGAACTGATCTAAGAGCTGTAAAAGAAGCATTAACTGATTCAGAATATGTAAACATATATTTCTCTCAGGCTAAGATTAATACAGCCCAGATGAATATGATGTACAACATGGCTGATGTTACTATGTTAATCTCATCTAATGAAGGATGGGGATTATCTTTGACAGAATCTATGATGGCAGGTACAATGATAGTTGGTGCTGTTACAGGAGGAATGCAAGATCAAATGAGATTCGAAGACGGTAATGGTAACTGGGTTGATTTTAGTTCTGACTTTCCTTCCAATCATAGAGGTACAATTAAACAATGCGGGGATTGGGTTGAACCAGTCTTCCCATCAAACATCTCATTAACTGGATCACCTTCTACTCCATATATTTTTGACGATAGAGTTTCATCAGAAGATGTAGCCATAGCTTTAGAGAAAGTACATAACTTAACTACTGAAGAAAGAATCAAAAGTGGACTAAAAGGAAGAGAATGGGTTACTTCAGACGAATCTCAAATGTCAGCCAATACAATGTGTAAGAACATTATAGAGGTTATGGATGAAGGATTCAAAACATTTAAACCTAGACCAAGTTTTGAAATTCATAAAGCTGGTCCAAGACCATTAAAGAAAGTTACACATAAATTAACAGGTTATTAAGATGAGTAAACCATTAGCAGTTGTAAGCTGCCCTATAGACACATATTCAGGATACGGAGCAAGAGCAAGAGACTTTGTAAAAGCTTTGATCGATTTAGATAAGTACGACATAAAGGTTTTATCTCAAAGATGGGGTAACACTAGATTTGGTTACTTAGAAGATCATAATGAAGATGATTTAAGTTCTAGAATTATACCTAACATGACCGTTAAACCAGACTTATGGGTTCAAATTACAGTACCGAATGAGTTTCAAAAGGTAGGTAAGTTTAACCTAGGAGTAACAGCCGGAATGGAAACTACATTAGTTCATAATACTTGGATTGAAGGATGTAACAGAATGGACCTTAACCTAGTATCATCAGAACATAGTAAAAAGACTTTTTTAGATACAGTCTATGTTAAGGAAGATACTAAAACAAAACAACCTACTGGAGAATTAAGATTAACTTCCCCTATGGAAGTTTTATTAGAAGGAGCTGATTTAACTAAATACTTTCCGACTACAAGTTCATTAGATTTATCTCCTATAAAAGAATCATTTTGTTTCTTATTTGTAGGTCATTGGTTAAATGGAGACTTTGGTCAAGATAGAAAAAATGTAGGGTATATGATTAAATCTTTCTTAGAGACATTTAAGAATAAAAAAGATGCCCCTGCTTTGATTCTAAAAACTAGTCAAGTTACTACCTCTATTACGGATAGAGAAGCAGTATTAGATAAGATAGAACAAATTAGACAATCAGTTAAGGGTACCTTACCAAACATCTATCTCTTCCATGGAGATGTAAGTGATTCAGAAATGAATGAACTTTACAATCACCCAAAAGTAAAAGCGATGATTTCGTTTACTAAAGGAGAAGGATTTGGAAGACCGTTATTAGAATTTAGTCTTACCAATAAACCTATAATAGCTTCAGGATGGTCCGGACATGTAGACTTTTTAGATAAAGAATTTACAAACCTAGTAAGCGGAGAGTTAACACCAGTACATCCATCAGCTGCTTCTAAAGATATGATACTAACAGAAGCCAAATGGTTTTCAGCTGATGACGCAGCAGTAGGAAGAATATTAAAAACAGTACACAAAGACTATAAAAAGTTCGTATCTTTATCTAAGAGACAAGGACATAAAAGTAGAACAGAGTTTAGTTACGAAAAAATGGTAGAAGTTTTAGGAGACCTTATTACAGAGAATGTACCTGAATTTCCTCAACAAATAGAACTAAACCTACCAAAATTAGATTTACCAAAATTATAGTTATGAAAGATCAATTAGTAGACTGTAAACGATGCGGAGGAAACGCATGTTATGAACAACACATAGACGAATCAACAACTACCTGGTTGTGTATGGGATGCGGTTTTACAACCTCAACTCTAATGACAGAAGGAGGAAAGTTAGTAGCTGACTTAGTAGAGACTTCACCAACTCTATACAAAGATTTACTCTTTACAGATGATACTAAAAAAGTATGGGCACCAGCCACTATGACCTTACCAGAAAAAGGAATGGTATTCTTAGACGGTACATCAGAAAAGGAATGGAAATGGGCAGCCGTTAAAGCTATCAAGATTACAGACGAAGAAAGAAAAGTAAAAAACTTCCCTGCTGATCAAACTTTTAAAATGGATATGGCCGGCATTAAACATTATGGTCAAAGAGAGTTTATGGATGCTTTAGAGTTAATTGGTTTCTACGAAATAGGAGAGTAAATGAAAATTAGTTACGCTATAACAGTTTGTAATGAGTTTGTAGAGATACAAAAGCTTGTTAACTTTCTTAGAGAGAATAAAAGAACTCAAGATGAGATTGTAATTTTATTTGACCAAAAGAATGGAGACCCAGAAGTGGCTAACTGGTTAACTAAACAAAATAAATACCCTAACGTTCAATTCTGGAGAGGATTTGAATTTGACGGAGACTTTTCTAATTGGAAGAATCTACTTACAACCTACTGTGCCGGAGATTACATCTTTCAGATAGATGCAGATGAAATGCCGGATTGGTACTTAATACAGTACCTACCAGAGATATTAGAAGCGAACCCCGATAATGAAGTTTATTTAGTACCTAGAGTTAATACTGTAGAAGGTTTAACTCAAGAACATATCCAAAAATGGAGATGGAATGTAAACGAAAACGGATGGGTAAACTGGCCAGACTACCAATGGAGAATTTGGAAGAAGAAACCAGAGATTAAATGGAAAAATAAAGTCCATGAAGTATTAGACGGTTACAAGACCTACTCTACATTACCGGCAGAACCAGAGTTTAGTCTCAAACATCCAAAAGATATAGAAAGACAAGAAAAACAAAACGCTTTTTACGATACATTATGAAACCAAAGAGTAACGTATACGTAGATATAGATGAAACTATCTGTGATTATGAGTACGGAGAAGATAAGTTTAATTATAACTTAGCTAGACCTATAAAAATGAATATAGATAAAATCAATAGGCTTTACATCAAAGGACATTTGATCACATACTGGACTGCTAGAGGGTCAAGAACTGGAGAAGACTGGTATGAAGTTACAAAAAACCAATTAGAAGAGTGGGGGTGTAGGTACCACTTCTTAAGTGTAGGAGAAAAACCACCCTATGATCTTTTAATTTGCGATAAGAGTAGAAGGATAGAGGAGATATGAAAAAAACTTATATAATAGCTGAAATTGGAATTAACCATCAAGGTGATCTCAATATTGCAAAACGGTTAATAGATATTGCAGCTGCAGCAGGATGTGATGCAGTCAAGTTTCAAAAACGAAATCCTGATATAGCTGTCCCGGAAGCACAAAAAAATAAGCCTCGTAGTTGGCAAGGTACGGATATGACTTATCTTGAGTATAAGTACAAAGTTGAGTTCGGTAAAAAAGAGTATGACGAAATTGACCGTTACTGTAAGCAACAAGGTATTGATTGGTCTGCTTCCCCGTGGGATATGGATTCGGTAGAATTCTTACAACAGTATGATATTCCATTTATTAAATTACCATCTGCCATGCTAACTCATGATGATTTATTAAGAGCATGTGTAGAAAGATTTCCTAAAGTTATTTTCTCTACAGGGATGTCTACAGTTGAAGAAGTAGATCATGCAGTTGATGTATTAAGAGAAGCCAAAATTAAATATTTAAGAAAAGAACCAATAGGTCTTTTACATTGTAACTCTTCATATCCTGCTCCTGTAGAAGAACTTAACTTATCAGCTATTAAAACATTAACTGAGAAATACTCCGATTTTGAGATAGGTTATTCTGGCCATGAAATACTATTAGGTACAACAGTAGCATCAGTGCTACTAGGAGCGTCAATTGTAGAGAGACATGTTACATTAGATAGAAATATGGAGGGATCGGATCATGCATGCTCAGTAACACCACACGGTCTTTTCAAATTAGTCTCAGGAATAAGAGATTTAGAAAAAGCTTATGGGGATGGACAAATAAAAGTAACCGAAACTGAAAAAGTAGTTAGAGAAAAACTAAGAGGATGAAAAACTTAAATGAAATAGCATTTATAGTACAGGCAAGACTTAATAGTAAAAGAGTGCCTCAAAAAATGATTCGTCCATTTGCTGGAGATACCTTATTTGGTATAGTATTAGATAAACTACTTGACTGCAAAAATATACCTAACGAAAATATATTTGCTTCTATATACGAAGACGAGCTTATAGAGATTGTAGATAATAAACCAATCAGTTATTTTGTTAGAAGTAAAGAATCAGCCGAAGAAGAGGACAATTTACAATTAATCTACGAATGGCATGATAAGCTTCCAGCTAAGTACAAGTACGTAGTTCTAATTTCTGGTTGTAATCCATTACTTCAAATAAATACGATTGATAGGTTTATAGAAAAGTTCGTAAACCAACAGGAAGAAAATCTATTTGCAGTCATAGAAAAAAGACAGTATTTCTGGAATAAACAAGGTAAGATGATTAATGATTGGCCGGTAGGTGAAACAATAATGAATACGAAAGTCATTGAACCTACATATGAAGCAGCACATTGTCTCTACGCTTCTAGATTAGATACTATAAAAAATAATAAATTTATGGTAGATTTTTCAAAAGAAAACCTTACCTTATATACTATACCAGAACTAGAGTCATTCGATATTGATTACGAATGGCAGTTTAAAACAGCTGAACTGTTGTATGAAAAAATTTAAAGTAGGAGTATTAGGAAACGGATTCGTAGGAGAGAGCCAAGCATTTGCTTTCTCACCAACTACCGATTTAAGAATTTATGATGTAGATCCATTAAAAGCTACTCATACAAAAGAAGAAGTAGACGAATGTGATTTTATATTTGTATGTGTTCCGACACCAATGTATAAAGATGGTTCACAAGATCTATCTTATATTGATAAAGTATTTGAACAAGCAGTAGAAGGACCAATCTATATTATCAAATCTACAGTACTACCCGGTACCACAAAAGAACTCTCTGAGAAATACAGTAAGATCAGTATAGTATTTAGTCCTGAGTTTTTAACTGAGAGAACCGCTAAGTTAGATATGTTAACTCAAGCTAGAATTATCTTTGGAGGACCAAGACAACATACTAGAAAGGTAAGAGATTTGTTTGAGCAGAGATTCATGAATAGAAATATAATTGAAACAGACTCTACAACTGCTGAGTTAGTTAAATATATGAACAATACTTTCTTTGCAACCAAAGTATCTATCATGAATGAATTTAAAAGACTTTCAGATGCGATAGGAACTGATTGGGAGACAGCTTTATATGGCTTTGCTTCTGACGGAAGGATAGGAGACAGCCACTTACATGTCCCTGGACCGGACGGTAGAATGGGATACGGAGGAACTTGTTTCCCTAAAGATGTTAACGCTATTATAAAATACGGAGAGAAATATGGAACTCCTATGAATACTATAGCTGCAGGATGGAAGACTAACCTAGAAGTTAGACCAGAAAAAGATTGGGAAAAAGATAAAGGTAGAGCAGTAAGCGATGATTAAAAATAGTTTTAGGGAAGATATAGAGTTCATTTTTACTAAACTAAAAAATAAAGAGAAGTTTAGTTTTAGTAAATACGCTGATGGAGAGTTCGCAATACTAGCTAACCAACGTATAACCAATATCGATAATTGGACTTTTGATCCAACAAAACATTCTGAGATTAGGAATGAATTAATAAGATCGTTCCAATTTAAAGATCCTGAATACTACGTAGGAGTTAGCTGTAAGTGCTGCCAACCTGAACAAATAGTAAACTGGATGAGACAAGAATCAAAACAAGATGTTCTTACTTGGGCTAACATATTTGTTAACAGTAACTACCCTTACTTCCAACAGAATTTTATTCCGGAATTTAATAACCATAAAGTAGTCCTCTTTGCAAGAGAAGATGCCCGTACAAAGGAACTACCATTTGAAGTAGAACATATACCAATAACTTCAGAAGCGTTTATAGATAATTTCGATATGGTAGAAAATTTTCCTATAGAAGAATATAAAGACAAGTTATTTTTATTCTGTGCCGGACCATTAGGTAATATGTTAGCAGCTAAATTTTGGGAAAAGAATAAAGAGAATACATATCTTGATATAGGATCAACATTAAACGGATATTTAACTGAAACTAATAGAGGGTACCTTAAAGGAGGTAATACAGCATTAAAAACTTGTATATGGTAAATAAAGTCTTAATTTGTTTTGGAACAAGACCTGAATGGTTGAAAGTAAAACCTTTAGTTGAGACTTTAGATAACTGTCAACTACTCTTTACCGGTCAACATAAAGACTTACTTGCAGATATAAAAGTAGATTATAGAATAGAAATAGGAGATCAAACAAATAGACTTGATCAAATAATAAGTGACTGCTTACTACAATTCCCAGAAGGAGACTTCGATACAGTTTTAGTTCATGGTGATACAGTTTCTGCATTTGCTTGTGCCCTAGCAGCATTTAGTAGAAAGAAAAGAATCGTTCACCTTGAAGCAGGTTTAAGATCTCATGATTTGACTCAACCTTACCCGGAAGAAGGGTATAGACAGATGATATCTAGAATAGCAGATATAAACTTTGCACCTACACACTTATCAGCTGAGAATTTAAAACAAGAAAGAGTTTTAGGAACAACTTACATTGTAGGTAATTCAGTTTTAGATAATTTACTTCCTTTAAAAGGTAAAGCAGTATATGGAAACAAAGTATTAGTTACCTTACACAGATGGGAGAATCATATTTGGATGGATAAATGGTTTAGGGAAGTAAACCAACTAGCGATTGATAACCCTACCTTAGAGTTTATCATTCCTTTACATCACCATCCGGAAGTTCAAAAACATAGAGAGTTACTAACACATGTTAATGTAGTCCCATCTTTACCTCATAATGAACTTTTAGATATAATGTTACAATCTAAACTTATCATATCAGATAGCGGAGGACTTCAAGAAGAAGGAACATTCTTCAATAAGAAAGTAATTGTATGTAGAGATGTAACTGAAAGACCTGAAGGTATAGAAACAGGACACTTACACTTATGTCATTACCCAGAACAGATATCTGATATCTTTTATAAGATTTTAAATAATTACGAAATAGATACAAAATGTCCGTACGGAGAAGGTAATACCGCTAAACTAGTTAAAGATTTATTATGATAACAGTTATACTAAACAGCTATAAAAGAGCGCAGTATCTACCTGAACAAATAAAAGCTATTAGGGAACAGTCTATTCCTGTAGACGAAATAATGGTATGGTCAAATAAACCAGAAGAAGGACTGCAGTATAATATAGACAACTTAGGAGTTAAGGTAGCTTATGCAAATCATAATTTTAAGTTTCATGGTAGGTTTGCTTTTGGTTTATTAGCTAGAAGCGAGTATGTAGCTTTCTTTGATGACGATACAATACCTGGACCTAAATGGTTTGAATCTTGTTTAAAATACTCAGAGGAAAGTATTATACTAGGTTCAACAGGAGTTAGATATTTAGGAGATGCATATGACCCGCATGAAAAATATGGCTGGAATGGTATTAAAAGTAATAAACTAGAAGATGTTGATTTAGTTGGACATTCATGGTTTATGAAAAGATCTACTCTAAAGTACTTATGGGAAGAAGATCCCATCTCATGGGAGAATGGAGAAGATATACAATTGTCAGGATTTGCTTATAAGTATGGAAATATAAGAACAGCAGTGCCTCCTCACACTCTAGATAATAAAGAGGAATGGGGAAGTATAAAAGGAGACGTATACGGAAATGATGAAAATGCTTCTCATTGGAAAGGTAATCATTCACCATTACGTAACCAGATTTCTAAAACATTAATGGAACAAGGATATAAAAAAGTAATAGATAGAATATGAAAGTACTAGTAACAGGAGGAGCTGGTTTTATCGGGACAAATATTATTAATAAACTTCTTAAAGAGGGTCATGAAGTTACGTCTTTAGACAATTATGATAGTGGTCTCAAAGAGAATGAGATTCCTGGATGTATATACAAAGAAGGAGAGTTAGAGTTCCTAAAGTACTTTAATGGAAACGGATTTGATATAGTTTACCACCTGGCAGCTTTATCTAGAATACAGCCTTCATTTGAAAACCCATTAGAAACTTTCAGAGTAAATACTGAAGGGAGTTTGATTGTAGCTGATTGGGCTAAAAAGTACAACGTAAAGGTTGTTTATGCCGGTTCATCTTCAAGATGGCATGACCCACTACAATCACCGTACGCAGCTTTTAAACATATGGGAGAAGAAATCTTTAAGATGTATAGAAAGGTATACGGGTTAAATGTAGAAATAGCTAGATTCTACAATGTATATGGACCGAAAGAAATAGTAGATGGTGATTGGGCAGCAGTGATAGGAATATGGAGACGTCAAGTTAGAGATGGAGAACGTATTACAATAGTAGGTGATGGAGAACAGAGAAGAGACTTCACACATGTTCACGACATAGTAGACGCTTTATATAAAATCGGTGTTGGAAAAGAATCACACGAAGATGCTTGGGAACTTGGAACAGGAGTCAACTACTCTATCAACGAAGTATTTGATATGTTTAAAAGCAGGTTTAATGTCGAAGCAGTATACTTACCAGACCAGAAAGGAAACTACAGAAAGACTTTAAGAGAGAATAATGATAGTTTAGTACGTTTAGGTTGGAAACCTGAAGATCAATTACTATCTTATATAAACAGCTTATGAAACTAGTAGTATATACAGCCCTATTTGCAGACGAATCCCTACCTTTAGAAGATGTAGGAAGATTCTTTCCATTCACCCATGACAAAGGAGATGTAGAGTATATAGCGTTTACAAATAGAGAAGATTTAAAATCAGACTTTTGGAATGTAAGAGTTATAGGAAAAGAGGAGGATAAGTCATTTAGAATGATGTCTAGGTTCTTAAAATGGAACCCAACTAAAGCTAATCTTCCGGAACATACTCATTCATTATGGATGGATTCACAATGTTACTTTACATTTGAACCAAAAGCCATAGTAGAAGCTTTCTTAAAAGATAAATACCATACAGCTATTCATCATCATACTGACTTACAGAGTATATATGTAGAAGGAATGGTAACATCGTATGTGTACTTTAATGACAAACCTTCTATTGTTAATAGACAATTAGAAAGATACTTCGAAGAAGGCCACCCTTATCAATACGATCATTACGAAACTGGAATACTTATTAGAAAGAACTGTAAGGAAGCTAATGAACTTGGAGAGACTGTTTATAATGAACTCTCCAACGGAAGTATTAGAGATCAACTATGTACACCGTATGCAGTTAAAAAGAGGAGAGACAAAGGGGATGAAGGTATACTAACAATACAAGAGTCCTTTACGGGACATAAAGGACAATTACCTTTACCTAAATCGAAAATATTTTTCACAGAACCAAAACCAAGCGAAAAGCTTAAAGAAGATTTAACAAAGAGATGAAAAAGTACATTGTAGAGTTTACGTATTTAGACGGAACAAAAGAAGAAGTAGAGTTTCTAACCGATAGAATTGATTGGACAATAAACCAATACTGCCGTAATAGAATGATAGCTAATTCACAAGTTTTAACAGAAGGATCATCAAATAGTAAAAAAATACTGCTTGGATAGATACACATTTACATATACAGTTAATAGCTACAAACCACCCTTACTGCAAACAATCGAATACTTGTACTCTGATGAGTTCGAGTATAAGTTTATCGAAGAACATAAAGTAGATAATAATACAGTTTTAATTTTAAATTTAGATAGAGATGTTAGCAGTTACCTATATTCTAATCTATGTATTGACCATATTTGTAAAGTACTTAATAAAGGAGGAAGCACAGTATTAGATTATTCATTTGAGGCTGATACAGCAATACGTCCTTCATACGTGTACCTATATGAACTACTAAAGGAAAAAGGGGTAGAGACAGGTAAACTTTTTCTATCCTATAATAATAGTAAACACCGAGGCTTATCAGAAAGTAAATTTAGGGATTTTAAAATTAAATGCATACACTTCCCCTATTTTCTCATAAATACGAGTAGAGAAATGGACTCATATGTAGGTAAAGGTGCTTTTAATGTTAATAAAGATAAAGATTTTTTGTGTTTAAATAGAAGAGTGGGGATTGATAAATTTAAAACTATACACAAATTAGTACAGCAGAATCTTCTCCATAAAACAAATTTAACCTTTATTGACTACCGAAAAGATTTAGAACCTCTATTGCTTAAAAAGTTAGAATGGAAGGATACATTATCTAAATTAGGTCTAACTGTTCCAATGTCGAACCCTAGACAATTAGAAGAAGATATAGAGTACGGAAAAGATTTAGCTTGGAGCGATGAACACCTTTATAGAATAAACCCTGAGTGGTACTATAAAAGTAAAGTCAATATAGTAATCGAAACTTGGTTTGAGCCAATTATAAAAGGCTGGGACAGCTGGGATGATATGATACATATTACAGAAAAAACTTGGAAACCCATATACCTAGGAGTACCTTTTGTAGTAATAGGAACACCCGGTCATTTAAGTTCACTAAGATCTTATGGATTTAAGACTTTTGAAAACGTTATTGATGAATCATACGACTTACTTATAGGAGATGAGAGAAGAGATAAAGCTCTACAAGCTGCAATACATTTAGCAAAATTATATGATGATCCTAAAGTCATAGAGGTATGTGAACATAATTCCAAACTTATAAAAGATTTAGAGTTTAAAAAAGAATTAATAAAAGATGAATATCTAAACTATTTATTTGTATACCCGAAAAAGATTTCTTATATTTAAGATATGAAACAATTAGAAAAATTAGTAAAAGAAGTTATAACTGAAGCAGCTAAAATTAACTTTGCTGGTCATTCATTTATGCTTAAGGTTGACACCAATGAGGATCCTCAGAAGAAAGGTGTAAAGGTTCAATTTATTCCAACCCAATTTGGACAAATGACACCAACCGAACAAAATGATATTGCAATCGAATTGGAAACTAGACTTGAAAAAGGATTAGGTCAGTTTGATATGAGAGTAGAGAGAGATAGAAACCTAAAAGATAAAACTATTATTGGTTTCTTTATCTATATAGAATATTTCGATAGAATTATTCGTAAGGCTCTAGCAGGAGAGAATCCTGACCAAGGAGACGCTGGTGCAGAACCAGAACAAGTGTAACTTAAAAACAGTTTACAAATGAATGGGTATCGATTTTACAGTAAAGAAGACCCTGAGAAAGAAACTATTATGTCCTGGCCTTCTAGTTCTTTTGAAACGGCAGTAGAAAGATTTGCACAAATTAAGAATCTTCCAGTAGAAGATTTCACTAAACTATTTGAAGTAGAGAGATTATGATAGAACCTAGAAAAAAAGTCAGACAAGTCCTATTTTCTATTCATCAATTATCTTACCGCATCAAAGAAAAATCCCCAAGTAACGAACATATGAATAAAAAAATATTCATAGAGGTTTTAGAAGAATTAAAGTTAATCGAAGAGCGTAGGGATTTTATGGAAGAAGAAATAGGAATGGATATGACACAGTATGAAGATCAATTCTTCTCAGTCATTGAAAACCTATTTAAATTAGCTTTCAATAAACAACAACTTGGACTCATTCAATTATACCTCTATCAGTTAGTTCCGGACAAAGAATGGGACGGAACAATCACAATAGAATTAGGTAAAGAAGAAAAGGTAGTAGATTTTAAGACACCTGAAAATGTTTGGAACACTATAAACTTATTCACAAATGGTTAATGTAAGCGATGCAGCTGTAAAACAGTTAAAATATTTACTTTCTGAAGATAATAAACAACCTGAAGAAAGTTACGTAAGAGTGGGTGTTAAACCAGGAGGATGTTCAGGCCTGTCATACGTACTGGATTTTGAATACGAAGTAGGAGAAAAAGATAAGGTTATACAAACAAAAGGTATTAATCTACTTATAAGTAAAAAGAGTGTTTTCTACCTAATTGGTACAACACTAGAGTACTCTTCCGGACTAAACGGAAAAGGATTTCATTGGACTAACCCAAAGGCACAAAGAAGTTGCGGATGTGGTGAAAGTTTTTCACTATAAAGTTGGTCCCAATAGTATTTTTTCTTATCTTTATGTATTAAATAAACTAAAAGGTTATATATGCAATTAGAAATGATCGAGTGCCCTAAATGCGGCAACGACTTCCCATTAAAAAGAAAAGAATTAGGTTACCATGTATGTGTTAACTGTTCGACAACTAAAGCAGTAGTAGGCGTTACTACAGTAGAAGGAAGTGGAGATCATACTTACAATGATCTTATTATTATGGATCAAGATCAATACCTTTCCATTAAAAGAAAAGAAGCTGAACTATTAGGTAAGAAAGCAGACCTGTTAGAACTTCTAGACTTAGACAAAGACGAAAACGAAGTAAGTCAATCAGTAAAAGAACAAGTCAACGTTATATTAGATGACGACTTAGAACCTGAAGAAAACGAACAGGATGTTGATAGAACAGGACAAATAGAAGGAATAGACTACTAGATGCCTAGAGCTCCAAAAATATTAACTAAAGAAGATATACAAAGAGCGCACTTAAGGACTCGTTCCAATTTAGCTGCAGCAAGATATCTTCATGTTTCCTACCCACATTACAGGAAATACGCTTTGTTATTTAAAAACGAGGACGGAGTTACTTTATTTGAAGCTCACAAAAATCAAGAGGGTAAAGGTATAGCCAAATTTAATCCTAATGGACTAAATGAACCTCCCCTATTAGATATCTTAGAAGGTAGAGTACCTTTAGAACATTTTGACTCAAAAAGAATCAAAGAGAGAATAATCTTTGAAGCTCTAATAGAAGAGAAATGTGCCCATTGTGGATTCTCAGAGAAGAGGGTACATGATACTAAAGTACCTATCATCTTAAACCATAAGGACGGTAATAGGAAGAACTGGCTTGTCGAGAATTTAGAATTCTTATGTTACAATTGTGCATTTTTGTACGCTACTTCTCCTATTACCGACAATCAGGTAGACAGAATGGAAGACTATGTAGATAAATCTGATGAAGAGTTTACTTGGGAGATGGACGAAGCTACAGTAGAACATCTTAAGAACTTAGGACTGTACGAAGAAGAGAAGAGACCTGGAGATGAGTACATCTCTAGACTTTAAACTATTTATTATTATGACAAAGAAGAAAACTAGTAAGCTTTCTACCTTTAAAAAGAATAAACCTCTCGAAAGAAAAGTAGCCGATGACTTAGTAAGGCTACATGAACGTAATGAAAAGTTACGTGAAAAAGAGATAGGAACTTCCTTTTTAGACCTATTTTAGTTGGTCGTTATCTTTTTTTTCCTTATCTTTAATTAACTTAAAAAACCTATTATGATGTATAGATATGACAGAGTAACTTTGGAATTTAAAAAAATTAAGTATAGTGAAATTTTCTTTAAAACTATATTAGCAACTGTAGTTCTATTTACTCTTTTTAGTTTAACCTATAAATTAGATAGAACTAAAATAGATCAACTCACCGACGAAGAGAAACTAATAATTATCTCAGACTATAATGAATTTTCGGAAGAAAAACTTGTTGCTAAGATTAAGGAATTGAACTTTAGATACCCACATATTGTATTAGCACAAGCAAAACTAGAAACAGGTTACTTTAAATCAGAAAGTTTTACTTACGCTAATAACTTATTTGGTATGAAACAAGCTAAAGCAAGAGCAAATACTGCTGTTGGAACTTCAAGAGGTCATGCTCGTTACGATAGTTGGATTGAAAGTCTATATGACTATGCTCTTTTCCATAACGCTTATTTAAATAAGTTAAGAACTGAAGCACTCTACTACGCCTACTTAGGTCAAAATTATGCTGAAGATCCTAAATATGTCGATAAATTAAAAACTATAGTAGAAAAACAAGAATTAAAAAATAAATTCTAAAAAGTTATGAATTTACTATTTCCAAAGTATAAATTATCAGACAAAGAAATACAAATTAAACATATTATTGAAAACCTAATTAATGACCCTGTTACTGTTAAGTTAATGGATCCAATTACATCTCATTATTACTTAGATAACAAAAAGTTGGGATACTTTATTCTCATTAGCTATAGTATTATAAAAATTACAAATCATAAATTCTACTATACAGAAAATATTAGCAGTAGATTTAGCAGTGAAATTGAAAAATCAATCCAGGTAGCAATAAGTAAAGATAGAAGAAGAATTGAAGACGAAATGTTTAAAAACGAATCTAATCTTTTGACAAATATTCTTAAAAAAGTCACAGTTCCTAGTTTGAAATCTGAATAATATTTCTTATCTTTATGTATATAAAAAATAGGTTATGGCAGAAAAGAGAGGTGAAATTGAGAAAATTATAAATG
>ENA-OSIY01000365-OSIY01000365.1-marine-metagenome-genome-assembly--contig:-NODE-365-length-25789-cov-5.599370_pt1 | contig 25789 bp, 48 predicted proteins | sample MGYA00237884_ERZ534233 | MGnify/ENA primary metagenome ERZ534233 (study PRJEB26412, sample SAMN06343840) | marine metagenome | isolation source: estuarine water | place: USA: Columbia River Estuary... | reverse complement strand
TTAGCGCAGCTGAAAAGGTTCTATGGAACGCTCTACTTGGTTCTAGTACTTTAGACGCTACTGGTGTAGCAGTTACAGGCCTTAGCCGTACAGCCACTACAGGTGCTGGTGCTTCTGTTGCATCACTAATCACTGGTGCAACATTTGTAGTTGGTGACACTGTTAATATTAACGGTGTTACAAGTGCTGCTGATTGGAATCAGGCTGCTATTGTTACAGCTATTCCTACAGCTGGAACTTACACAGTAGAATTAACAAAAGCTCCTGCAATCGCATTTCCTATGCCATCAAAAGAATTTTTAAATTGACTTACTGATTGTTTAGATTTGTCAACACCCTCTTTAACTTTTTGACTTCCTTCAGTAGCTTTCTTTCCTGTATCGGTCAGCTCCTTACCTGTATTATCAATAGATTTCGCTAAGGCGTTATAATCGCTTGTTGCTTTTTTTACGTCTGCTGTATCTACTACAAATACGGTCTTTACTACTTTAATATCGGTTGCCATAAGGTTATTTTTTACTGTGTTATTTTTGTAGTGAGAGTTAAAAAGAAATTGGATCAACAGATTCATATCAGATCAATTTTGTGAAGATGGTTTTTCTGGTGGAGGAGAAACTTGTAATAAAGAGCTAATTAATTGTCTTTCAAAAAAAGGACATTCAGTGGAAAGAGTTTATTCATTTTTTTGTTCTCCTGATTTTTTATCTAAATGTGACTCAGATATTATTATTATAGGTAATTTCGTAGGTTTACCTCCTGAGTCTATTAATACTTTAAAAAATAAAAAATATATTATATATGAGCATGATCATAAATTTCTAAAAAATCGTGATCCAAGTATATACGAGAACTTCGTAGCTCCAAAAAATGAAATTATCAATTATAATTTTTATAAGAATTCATACAAAATCGTAGCACAAAGCTCTACTCACAAAAAGGTAATTGAACTAAATTTAGAATTAAGCAATGTGGAGTCCTGTGTTAATCTTTGGTCAGAAGAAGATTTGACTAACCTAGAATCTTTTCAAGGTATAGATAAAAAATATGACGCTTGTTTTATGAATCATTTATATGAACAAAAAAATGCAAAAGGATCAAAAGATTTTTGTTTAAGAAATAATTATAATTATATATCAATAAATCATAATACAGAACATAAAAAATTCTGTGAAATTTTAGCTTCTTCTAGAAATTTTATATTCTTTCCTAAAGTTTTTGAAACGCTGTCTAGAGTTTGTATTGAAGCAAACTGTTTAAATACTGATATAATAGGAAATCAAAATATAGCATACCTTTTAGAGAGTTGGAGTAGTTTAAGAGGATTAGAATTGATAAATTTCCTTAGAGAATCAAAGGATAAAGCTGTAGAAATATTTGAAAATTAAATGAAAAGTATATGTAGTTTTTTTGATAAGGTATATTGTATTAATCTTGAAGAAAGAAAAGATAGATGGGATCTATGCGAGGAAAAATTTCAAGAATATGGAATTACTAATTATGTAAGATTTGATGGCGTTAAAGTAAATGGAAATTTAAGTTCTAAAAAACTCGGTCAAATAGGTTGTGCAGCTTCTTTTTATAATGTTTTAAAGGATGCTTCTCAAAATAACTATAATAAAATTTTAGTTTTAGAAGATGATTTTAATTTTACTTTGCCTAAAGATCAAATTGTAAGTAAACTAGAGAAAGCATTTGAAGAAATGCCAGAAGATTGGGATATGTTTTATTTAGGCGCAAATGTAATGAATGAGATAATGTCTAACCCTATTGAAAAATATTCTGAAAATTTATTTAAATTAAACAGTGCTTATGCTTTGCATAGTGTATGTTTCTCTAAAAATTCATTTGATAAAATTTTAAATTTTTTTGAAGGCAAAGGAGATTGGGTGGAAAATTTAATGAAAAATTATGAAGCAATAGATGTTTTTTTTGCTAAAGATTTTCAAATTTCTAACAAATGTTTTATTTGGAAAGATATTTTATGCTTACAGCAGCCAGCTTTCTCTTCTATAGAAAATACATTTTTCGATTATACTGATTTGATGTGTACTCGTTTTGAGTATTTTAAATCTCTTTTATGAATGTCTTTGATTTTTTTGAAAAAATATATCTTATAAATCTTGAAGAGAGACAAGATAGATTAGAAAAATCTTTAATAAATTTTAATAATTATGAAATAAATAATTTTGAAAAATTTAATGGGGTAAAAATAAATGATGATGATTACATAGGTTTCTCGGAAAAAGATAAATGCCAACTAGGCTGTTCTTTATCGTTTTATAAAGTTATAAATGATGCTTATACAAAAAATTTAAATTCAATATTAATTTTTGAAGACGATTTTGAATTCATTCATAGTAAAGAAGATACAAATTTATTTTTGAAAAAATCTATAGATAACTTGCCTTTGGATTGGGATATATTTTATTTAGGAGCTAATATAATGTATGATTATACGAGTTCTCCTGTAGAAAAATTTTCAGATAATCTCTTAAGATTAAAAAGTGCTTATTGTTGTCATGCGATTTCTTTTTCAAGGAAAGGTATCTTGAAAATATTAGAAATTTTTCCTAATGAGTCTGTTTTCATTGAAGCTATGAATTATTACAAAATATTTGATATTTTCTTGGCTCAGTATTTTTGTTTTAATAATTCTTGTTTTATTTGCAGCGAAATGTTATGTATCCAAAGCCCCGGCTTTTCTTCTATCGAAAATTGCATGACTGATTATTCTGATTTGAAAAATAGACATCAAAATGCAATTAATATTTTAAATTCTTAATATAATAAAATGATAACTTGTTTTCTTCAAGGAGGTTTGGGTAATCAGATGTTTCAGATTTCAAATGCAATATCAGAATCTAGAAAATATGGAGTTGAATGTAAATTTAAATCAGAGGCTTATACTCCAATGCAAGCCTATCAACCTTCTAAATATGCAAATAATATTTTTAGGAATATTGATTTATCAATGACAGAAGATGAGTATAATGATTCTCTTGTATTAAATGGATATTTTCAAAGTTTTGATTATTTTAAAGAAATCGAAAATGAAATTAAAGAGATGTTTTCTCCGTCTCTTGATTTTTTGAATAAATTAAATGAATGTTATCCTGAATTATCTTACGAGAACACTCTATCTATTCATATAAGAAGAGGAGACTATTTAAATATATCAGATACCCTGCCTGTTGTAGATATTTCTTATATAAATAAAGCGATTAAAATAATAGGTGATTATAGTAAAATTTTTATTTTTTCAGATGATAAAGTTTGGGCTAAAGAAAATTTGAATAATGAGAATTTTATAGTAGTTGAAGACTTAGATGATTACGAAGAGTTATGGATGATGAGTTTATGTAAAAATAATATTATATCAAATTCTACATTTTCTTGGTGGGGTTCTTTTTTGAATAAAAATTTAAATAAAAAAGTTTTAGCTCCTAGTTTATGGACTGGACCTAATGGCCCAAATATGGATGATATATATATGGACAACTTTATAAAAGTACCAGTTTTTTATGATGGAGGTTTTTTAAAATCATGAATAAAATCAATATGATATCAAGATGCTTTTCTCATGTAGAATCTTCTTGTCATAATCACTGCCCTAAATTATTTAAATGGGACTTTGAAACAAAAAATTCTAAAATTTCTGTTTATATAGATTCTGATTTGACTATAGCTTTAAATGATAAAGATGATAAAATTAAATTTTTATGGTTATTGGAGTCTCCTGAATTTAATGGAGGCGCTATAGAGATAGTTAAAAATAATATAAAACTCATAGAGGATACTTTTGAAGCTGTATTTACTTATAGCGATGAACTATCTTCTTTAAGTAATAAATTCCATAAAGTTTTTACTACAAATTCATGGATTAAACAACCTAAGATTTATAATAAATCTAAACTTATTTCCATGATCACGTCTAACAAAGTTTGGACAGAGCAACAGAAATCTAGAGTAGATTTTGCAGAAAAGAATAAATCTATAATAGATATATATGGAAAAGGATTTAAAGATATAGAAGATAAGGAAGAAGGTCTTCAAGATTATATGTTTTCAGTTTGCATTGAAAATATTACTTATGATTCTTATTTTACTGAAAAAATTTTAGATTGTTTTGCTACAGGTACTATTCCGATATACAGAGGTTCAAAAAAGATTTTAGATTACTACGATGGAAATGGAATAATATTTTTAGATGATTTGTCAGATTTATCAGATTTAACTCCTGAACTTTATTTCTCAAAAATAGAATCTGTTAATAGGAACTTTAAAACTCTTAATGAGTATATACTCATAGATGATTTTATTTATAGAAACTTCCTTTCTAAATATTTATAATCTTAATATATTCTTAAATTTATAAAAATGAAAAGTATAAGTTGTAATACTTCGTATCCAAATATTTGTTTGCAAGCTTCTGAGGACGATGCTGTCTTCAATATATTTAAAACTTTACCTCAGTATAAAGATATATTAGAGCATACATCTCCTCAAATGGGAACAGAGTATTTATCTATTATAGAAAGAGATAATCCTATTCTTTTAGATTACAGTAATATAGAAAAATTTAAAGAAAACGATACTTACGGAGGTTCAGATAGGTGGATGTATTCAGATATATTAATCTCTCCAAGTACATTAAGATATATCAAAGTTTTATCTGATCTTATTAAAATTTTCGGTAATTTAGATGGATTTAAAATAGCAGAAATAGGAGGTGGTTATGGTGGGCAATGTAAAATAATAAATGATTATTTTAATATAAAAAATTACCATATTATAGACTTGCCAGAAGTTAATCTTCTAAGTAAAAAATATTTAGAAAAATTGAGTATTAATAATGCAAGATTCTCTACTTCAAAAGATTTAATTCCTGAAGACTATGATTTAGTTATAAGTAATTATGCTTATACAGAGTTGGATAGAGAATTACAAGATATTTATAAATTAAACATAATAGATAATTCAAAGAACGGTTATTTAACATGTAATTTTATATCTAATTTATTTATTGATAATTACAATTTTTATTCAAGAGATGAAATACTTAATTTGAAAGAAAAGGTAAAAATATTTGAAGAGGAGCCTTTAAGTCATTCTGATAATTTTATATTAACATGGAAAAATATTTAAAAATTTATGAAATCAAAAATAAAGGATTAAATAAGTAATCTATGAAAAAAAGTATTGTAGTAAGTCACTATAACAGTTTTCAATTTTTAGATTTAATGGTTGAGCTTGAAAATAAATTTAATTTTATTATTTATAACAAGTCGAATGAATTACTAAAAAATATTTCAATAAATAGGATTGAAATTAAATGTGATAATGTAGGAAGAGAAGGTAGTACTTATATAAATCATATAATAAATAATTACAATAATTTAAATGATATAAATGTTTTTATACAAGATGATTTTTATAATCACCTATTTAATATAGAGTATTTTATAGAAAATTTTGATAATAATAAAAATAAAGAATTTTATCAATTTCCATGTGCTTCAAGAAGCTCTGATTATCCATTCATAATTAGAAGGGCCGTCGTAAATGGGGTAGTGAATTTTGGATTTGGAGATTCTGACGGAGTTTTTCAACTTTCTAGATATTTATCTATTCCATTACCAGAGATTTATGAAACTGAAGTATGTGCAAATTTTTTTGTTTCCCGAGATAGATTACATAGATATAGTAAAGAAAAATACATTGAAATTTTAAATTGGTTACAGAAAGATCCTATGAACGAATGGGTTTTAGAACATTCTTGGAAAATGTTATTTATGTAATTTATTAATATATAAATTTTAAAAACAAATATATTATTGCAAAGTATATATCATATATGAAAGTTATTTCATTTTCTCTTTACGGGGATAATCCTATATATACTATAGGCTGTATTAAAAATGCTATATTAAAAAATAATATATTTCCAGAATGGGAAATGTGGGTATATCACAACAATACAGTTCCTGAAAATATACTTTTTGATTTGAAAGAATTGAATGTAAAACTTATAAATACTAATGAATTTAATGGTTTCTTTGGTTCTCTCTGGAGATTTAGGGCTATAAATTCTGAAAATGTAGAATTATTTATTTCAAGGGATTGTGATTCTAGACTCAGTCAAAGAGATAGAGTGGCTGTAGATGAATGGATAAATTCAGGTAAATCTTTTCATATATTAAGAGAGCATCCTGTCGGACACGGATGGCCTATTAATGCTGGAATGTGGGGTGCTAAAGGTAATTCTATTTTAAATATTAAAGATTCTATAGATTCTTATTTATTTAAAAATCCAATGTTTTACGATAAATCTATAGATCAAATATACTTAAAAGATATAGTATATCAAATAGCTATTAAAGATCTTTTTCTCCATGACGAATACTACAATTACGAAGGGTTCGGAACTAATATAAAAAGGGATAGAGCTTTAGATGATTTTGCTTTTATAGGAGAGTCTATAGATGAAAATGATATTCCTAGAGGAGATCAAAGAACCCCTATTATCCAAAGGTATAAATTCAAAAATTAATTTTAAATTATGATAAGTATAGTAACAGGCACTTTGAATAGAGTTTATCTTTTAGAAAATTTGATAAAAAATACTGTGGATTCTAATGAAAAATTAGAATTGGTTTTAGTAGATGGGGGGAGTTCAGATGGTACATTAGAGTATATTAAAAATTTAAATCATCCTAGAATTAAATTGATAGAAGTTGGAGAAAGAAGTTTCTATCCTCATTTCATGAATTTAGGTATTGAAAATGCTACTTATGATTTGGTTTGTCAGTGGAATGACGATGTATTATTGTGTAATGATTGGGAGGAAGTTTTTAAAGAAATAGATGATAAATATGATTTTTATTTATTCAATTGGAAATATGGTAATATACAAGATTTAAATAATGAAGATTGGTTGTATGGCATTGATTATAAAAGTGGATGGGGTATTGTTGACGCATATGATACTCATAAAGAAATAGTTATGAATTATGGAATTTATAATAAAAAAATATTTAGAGAAATTGGAATGTATAATTATGACTATCAATATTATTATGCTGATGCAGATATGACTTTAAGAGCGTATTTGTTCGGTTACATGTATAAAGCATTGGTAAATATCAGAGTTTGTTCATTAAGTGGAGTTGAAAAAACTGCTATTCAAACTGCTGGCTCTGTTGAAATTTATAAATATTATCGTGAAGAATATGAAAATAGAATTTTAAGTGATAAAATAAAAAAACTTTTTTAATGTTTGGATTAATTGATTTCTCAAACCCTTCGTTTAAATATGCTTATAAAGGGTATACAGCTATTATAAATCAGGTAATAGATATTGCTATTGATCATTTTAATAGATATAATAATACTCATTTAATTATTTCAGATGATCAAATTTTAGATTATTTTGATCCAATAAATGAAATCAAAGAATATAATTACAATGCTTCAGATGTTTTTTTAGATAATTTTTTTAAAAATAAAACTCAACACAATATTTATAATGCTCATACTTTAGCTAATAAAAATGATTTAGAGTTAAGACATGAAGTATTTAATAAACTATTATTACCTAAATCATTTTTAAATGATGAGATAAATTATTTATTAAAAAAATTTAATATAAATGATAGAACTTTAGGATTGCAAATAAGAGGAACTGACAAAAATAAAGAAATACCTAGAGTGCCAGATAATATTATAATTAGCTCCATAAAAAAAGTATTAAATGAAAACAATTTAAGTAAAATATTTTTATCCACAGACGACAATTACTATTTGCAGCTAATTAAAAATAATTTCAAAGAAAATGTTATTTATAATGAAAATAATTTAATTAGTTATGATGGCAATCCTCTTCATTTTTCGAATAATCGAAAAAAAACGAATAAAGATGTTTTGTTAGATGTTTATTTATTATCTAATTGCAAGTATTTTCTATATTGTTATTCAAATGTCAGTTATTTAGCTTTATCTCTTGGCTATCAAAAACAGGAATATATAAAAAATATTAACCTATAGTCATAAAACTTTTACAAGAAAAATAAAAATGAATTATATATATCATCATTTAGGATTAGGAGATCATATTATTTGCAATGGAATGGTTAGACATTTTCATAAAGAAAAAGGATCTTTAAAATTATTTTGTTATGAGCATAATTATAAAAATGTCTCTTATATGTATCGTGACTTAGATAATTTTGAATTAATTTTAGTTAAAGATGTTAATGAGGCAGAATCAATTGTAAAAAATTTAGATTCAAGTAATGAAGTAATAAGAATAGGTTTTGATAAATTATTAGAATTCTCAGATAGAATTTTCGATGAAGCTTTTTATGCAATCGCTGGTTTAGATTTCTCTGTAAGAATGAATGAGTTTTACTTTGAACGAGAATTGGAAGTAGAAAAAGAAATTCTCTCTAGAATGAATCCTACTGGGGAAAAATATGTTTTTATTCACGATGATATTCATAGAGGTTTTAAAATAGACGAATCTAGAATTTTATCTCCATATAAAAAGATATATAATGATAATTCAATTCCTCTTTTTCATTGTATTTCATTGATTGAGAATGCTGAAGAGGTTCATGTTATGCAATCATCTATAAAAGATTTAATCAACTCTTTAAAATTCCCTAAACCTAAATTTTTTTTACATGAGTACGTTAGAGATTTGCCTTATTCATTAGTTGATACAAAAGGATACAATAAATTTACAAATTTAAAATAATGGAAACTAAAAAAATAGGAATTATCATTGAAGATATAATTAAAGATACTGTAAAGTATATATTAGATAAAAATAAAAATGTAGAATTGCCAAATGATTTAATCGAAACGGATAATATTGGAGAAGTAATCGAGAAATTAGCAATATTACATTGTAGAATGTGGTATTTGGAAGATACTATTTCTGATTCTTCTAATGATAATGAAATAGCTCAACTAAAGCGTAAAATAGATATCTGTTTTAAACAAAAAAGACCTAAATATGTTGAAGCTATAAATAGAATGATTGATAACTCAATATTAACTGAAAAAAGTTTGATTGAAGATTCTGTTAAATTATATAAAGGTTTTCAAAAATAATGAATTTAGTAATCGGCGATACATCTCAATTAGGCATATCTTTTCCTGAAAATTTTGTTAAAATTTCTTCTAGAAATATAGATGTTTCAAAAATAAATGGATATGATGTTGTTTATATTACATTCGCTGAACAAAGAACATTTGATAATACATTAACTGAAAAAGATTTTTTAGATATTAATGTTTTTTATACTTCTAAAATTATAGAGTCTATATGTAAAAAAAATAAAAAAATAATTATTTATGGAACATTTGAATTATGGAATGGGCATAATGGTCCGGTAAAATTAGAAACATCTATTAAATATAATTACTCTCCTTATATAAAATCAAAAGAAATACTTTATACTCTTTTGCTAGATAAAAGAAGTAAAAAAGAATGGGAAAATGTTTTTATTATTCATCCCGCAAATTTTAATTCTACGAATAGAAAAAAAGGATTTTTATTTAGCAAAATATTTAATTCTATAATTAATAATATAAAAATTGAAGTTGGAGATTTAGATATAAAAAGGGATATAATTCATACGAATTATTTAATTGACAAATCAATAAAATGTGACAAAGATATAATAGTAGCAGCTAGTTTCGTAACTAATATAAAAGAGTACGTAAAAAAATTATATTTTTTAAATAATCTTAATTATAATAATTTAGTTACTGAAAAAATTCACAACATTTCGCCTCATAAAAATAATTATTTTTGGTTAGACACTGAAAATAAATATAATAATTTAATTCAAGACACAATTAACGATATCCATAATGCAAAAAATAAGTTTAGTTAAAGATACTATAAACTTTAACGATATAGAAAAATTAATCAGTTGGTTAAAAACTAATCCTAGATTAACGAAGGGAGACTTAACTATTGAGTTGGAGCAATTGTGGTCTGACTGGTTAGGAGTTAAATATTCTGTTTTCGTAAACTCTGGATCTTCAGCTAATTTAGCTGCTATATATGCTTTATTGTTGTCTGGAAAACTTAGAAATAATAAAATAATAGTTCCAGCTGTATCATGGGTAACAACAGTATCTCCAGCTATACAATTAGGTATGCAGCCAATACTATGTGATTGCAATAGGGATAATTTAGGTCTAGATTTAGAAAATTTAAAAAAAATAATTAAAGAAGAAAATCCTTCTAGTTTAATTTTAGTTCATCCATTGGGCTTTTCTAATGACATGGATGAAATAATTTCTTTATGTAAAGAGTTTAATATTAAAATAATTGAAGATACATGTGAATCTATAGGGTCTATGTATGATAATAGAAAACTGGGTTCAATAGGAGATTTAGGAACTTTTTCTTTCTATTTTGGTCATCATATATCAACTATTGAAGGTGGGATGATTTCGACAAATGATGAAGATTTATATCATCTTTTATTGTCTATTAGAAGTCATGGTTGGGATAGGGATTTGCCTGAATATAAAAAAAGAGAGTTAAGAAATAAATATGAAGTTTCAGACTTTAGAGCTTTATATACTTTTTATTACCCCGGCTTTAATCTTCGCTCAACAGATTTGCAAGCCTTTATAGGTAAGTTGCAAATGGAAAAAATAGATAATATAGTTGAAGCGAGAGAGAAAAATTATCAATTATATCATAAATTAATAAATAATAAACAATGGAAAATAAAACCTTGCGAAAAAATGTATGTTTCTAATTTCGCTTATCCTATTATTACAGATAAGATAAATGAATTGGTTTTTGAATTATCAGAAAATAGCATTGAATGTCGGCCATTGATTTGCGGCTCTATTAATAAACAGCCATTTTGGTACGAGAGATATTCTAACGCTTTAACACCAAATGCAGACTGTCTCCATAATAATGGATTGTACTTGCCGAATAATCATGAAATGACTGACAAAGAGGTAATTTTTGTTTCACATATAGTTAATAAAGTTTTAAATAAATAAATATTATGAGTAATCTTCTAGTAACAGGCGGAAATGGTTTAATAGGTTCAGAGTTTAAAAAAAATAGTATTTTAATTAATTCTAAAGTTTGCGACTTAAGAATTGCTAATGATGTAGATCATTTATTCGCAAATCTTACAGATCAAAGCCAATGTCAATATATAGTAGATAGGGTCATTCATTGTGCTGGTAAGGTTGGAGGCATAGCTGCTAATATGAAGTATAAAGGAGAATTCTTTTATGAGAATATAATGATTAATACTAATGTTATTGAGGCATGTAGAAAGTTTGGTATCAAGAAATTAGTATCGTTTCTCTCTACTTGTATTTTTCCTGATAAGGTAGATTACCCGCTTACAGAGGCAAAAATACATTTAGGGCCTCCGCATACTTCAAACGATGCATATGCGTATGCAAAGAGAATGGCTGATATACAAATCAGATCCTATCGAGAGCAGTATGGACTAAATTACAAATCAGTTATCCCATGCAATGTCTATGGTCCTAATGATAATTATAACTTAGATAATGGACATGTTTTACCCTCTATAATACATAAATGTTATATAGCTAAAAAGAGTAATACCCCCTTAACTATATGGGGTAATGGAGAATCCTTGAGAGAGTTTATCTTTAGTAAAGACGTTGCTTTTCTTTCAGAGTGGGTTTTAGAAAATTATGACGAAGATGAGCCTATTATTCTTTCTTCAAGCGAAGAAGTTTCTATTAAGGAAGTTGTGAATTTAGTTGTTGATTTAATGGAATTCGATGGTAAAGTTATATGGGATGAATCTAAACCCAATGGACAGTATAGAAAGCCAAGTGATAATTCTAAAATTAAAAAATATCTACCTGATTTTAAATTTACTTCTTTAAAAGATGGGCTTAAGGAAACGGTAGACTTTGTAAATAGTAATTATAGTATAATTAGAAAGTAATAAAACAGTATGAAAAAATCAAAAATTTGTTTATCCTCAATGTTCAAAAATGAGGCTCATTGTATACTTTCTATGCTGGAAAGTGTTTATCCTTATATAGATTTTTATGTAATGCAGGATAATGGATCTACAGATGACACTCCTGAATTAGTTAAATCTTTTTTTGATAGTAAGAACATAAAGGGTTTTATTTATAAAGTAGAAGAGGGTTGGATTAGCCATGGTTGGAATAGGGATCATCTAATTTTAGAGACTTTAAAAGCTCCTCATAACTGCGATTGGATATTGAGGGTTGACTCTGATGAAACTCTAGAAATTGATGATAATTTTGATTGGTCTATATTTGATGATACAGAAATTGATTCTTTCAATGTCCCGTCTACTTTACCCGGTCTTATTTACTTTAGAACGTGGATTTGGAATTCTAAAAGGAATTGGAGATTCAAACATGATCCTACTCATGAATGTATTTATATGGAAGGAGAAATTCAAGAAGACTTCCAAAGAGTTAGCCTTCCGAATTCTTTTAAAATGAATGGGTCTTTCAAAGGAGAAAGTTACTCTTCTCCTACTAAATATATTTCAGATGCCTTGAAACAAGAGGAGACTCTTGTAAGAGAGGGTAGAATGTTATCGGATATGTATCATCTTTGGTATGTGGCTAAAAGTTATTACGATTGTTATTCTAGCCCTAGTTTACCATTCGGGAGGAAACATAATGAAGAGTTTGCAAAAAGATCTATATTCTACTTTGAAAATTTCTTGAATCAAACTTTTGAAAATAATGGTTTCCAAAAAAGAGAGGATGAGTGTTGTTATTTGGCTATAAATTATATTGCTAATACATATAAATACTTAGGAGATATAGAAAAATGTATTTCGTATTTAAAAGATTCGGAAATATATTGTCCTGAAAGGAATGAGCATATTATCTCTTTAGCTGAAATATTTTTAGAAAAAGAAGATTGGGGAAAAATGCTTGAGCAAACAAAAAGGTTAATGTCTCCTGAAAGAACACTGCCTTTTCCTCATAAAAGAATATTCCTTATTAATACTGATATTTATCATAACTCAGGCAATTATCCAATTCATCTTCATAATATAGCTTTAGAAAAAAATAATTTAAATAATAAAAAATCAAATATGAATATCTTTTCTATAAATCCTAATCCACAAAAAAGAATTTTTGTTCTTGATAATTTCTATGAAGATCCTTATGCTGTAAGAGATTTTGCTTTAAATCAAAATTTTAAAGGAGATATAAATTTTTATAAGGGTAAAAGAACAGAAGAACAAATAGTTTTCGATGGGACTAAAGAAGCTTTCGAAAAATTAATTGGACAAAAAATTGTAAAATGGGTAGAGAATTATCCAATGTGCGGAAGATTTCAATCTTGCACAGCTGAGGATTCTTTAGTTTATCATTGGGATCATCAAAAATGGGCTGGGATGGTTTATTTGACTCCTGATGCTCCTTATGTTGGGGGAACTTCTATGTTTAGTCATAAGAAAACAAGAATTCGTCATGAAAGTGAACCCGGTTCAGAAGTATCTTTTGAAGGGGGCTTTTATGATAGGAGTAAATTTGAATTAGTAGATACAGTAGGAAATGTATTTAATAGATTGGTTATTTTTGATGCTAAGTGTATCCATGCAGCTAATGAATATTTTGGAAAAGACTTGCAAAGTTCTAGATTGTTCCATATGTTCTTCTTTGATTAAAATTTCTTACATATTATTCTTTTGAAAAATTTAAAATTTAGCATTATTACTCCGTCTCATAAATACCAAACTTATTTTTTGGATTTATACGATAGTTTATTAAATCAAACCTATGAAAATTGGGAATGGATTATTTTTTTAAATGGGACTTTCCAGATAGAACAAGTTCCTAAAAATATATTTGATGACAGCAGAGTAAAAGTATATAGTGATTATGATGCGGAAGAAAGAATAGGTTTTATAAAAAAACAGGCTTTTTCTTATGGAACTGGAGATATTCTTGTAGAAGTCGATCATGATGATATATTAGTAAAAAATTGTCTGGAAGAATTAAACATAGCTTTTCAAGATGAGGAAATAGGATTTGTTTATTCTAACAATGCTGTTTATCAAACAGAAGGAGAGTTTGTTCCTTACAGTAGTAGTTTCGGTTGGGAATACGAAAAATTTAAATGGAATGATTTGGATTTAATTTCAATGAAAACATTTGAGCCTACCAGTCATTCTCTTTCTTATATTTGGTTTGCTCCTGATCATATTAGGGCTTGGAGAAAAAGTGTTTATCATAATATAGGAGGTCATAATGAAGAATATTATGTATGTGATGATTTAGAATTAATGATGAAAACTTATTTGGAAACAAAAATGTTCCATATCCAAAAGGTTTTATACATTTATAGAATCACGGGCAAAAATAGCTTTATTGAAAGGGGAGATGATATAGCCAATAAAAATAAAGAACTGCATAAAAAATATGCTCAACTTTTAGCAGAAAGAGATGCTGACTTAAAAGGATTATTGAAAGTAGATTTAGGAGGAGGTCTATTTCCTAGAGAAGGCTATTTAACTATAGATATAGAAGGGTCTGAAATAATACACGATTTAAATGAGGGGATACCTTTAGAAGATAATAGTGTAGGAGTTTTAAATGCTTCACATTTAATTGAACATTTAAGAGATCCTTTAAAAACTATGAGAGAAATCCATAGAGTTTTAGCTCACGGAGGATGGGCTTTCATAGAAGTCCCTTCTACAGATGGAAGAGGAGCATGGCAAGACCCTACTCATGTAAGTTTTTGGAATGAGAATAGTTTTCACTATTACACAAAAAGATCTAAGGCTCAGTATATAAGGAATCAAACTATTAAATTTTCTACTATGCTTTTAGAAACAAACTGGTGGATAGAAAATGTTGCAGTTGTAAACGCTCACTTAGTCGCAATTAAAAATGATTTCCCTAGATTTCCCGGTCCAATAGAAATTTAAAGAAAAAACTTGACAGCTTTTTTTCTAGTAGTAGATTAGAGGCCTGATGAAAAACTTGTTTTCTGAATTTATTTCAAATTTAATCGAAAAAAGGCAAAAGGATAATGAGAGTATAGAGAAGGCAAAACTTCTTCATATTTACCTTGACAGTGTTGGTAAATGTTCCTATTCCTTCTTTAAGGGGGAGTATGCAGTGAGCAATCGGGAAATCCATAAACCAATGTGGAATAAGTATGTAGAGCAGAAAAGCGACTACGAAATTTTCAAAAAAGTAAATTAGTATATATGCAAAACGGAAAAGGTGACAGAAATCGTATTTCAAATTATAAAAAATATAATGAAAACTGGAATTTGATATTCTCAAAGAAGAAATCAAAAAAAATAAATCTCTTTAAAAAGAAAAAACAAAATTCTGAAGAAGAATAAAATAAGATGAGCCCCGAATTCTATACTGTAAAACTAACTCTTAAACATCTTAAGCTGATTCGAGATGCTGTTGAAATGTATTCAAGGCTTCGATCCGGTCAGATTGATACAGCTCTAGACATTGTTTATCTAGATAAATTTCTTTGCCCAGAAGAAAAGCAATTGATTAGTTCAGTTGTCATAGACACGGTTTTTCCATCTAAACGCAAATTTGAAAATATTTCAGAATTTGATAAAAACTCATACCCAATAAATCTAGCTATTAAAAGGCCTGCTTTAGAGGGAACACAATTCTTTTCTGTTTCAAGTAAAGAAATAGGAAGGGGTGGTATGGCATACGAAATTCAAAAAACCCTTGATCAGTTTTTAGCTGTTCACTTTAATAATGGTTTCTTTAATCCTGTCTTTCGTCAATTTGATGATCCTTGTAAAGTTTCTGATGAACCTCTACCTGAGATTGTAGGCTTTAAGAAAACTAAAGAATTTTATATCGAGGACCCAGAGATTAATTTGGAAATTCATAAGAATTTTTTAAATAAACTATACGAGAAAGCTTGGGAAATTGTTGATGAGTATTTTCAAGGTTCTTTACCACAAGGAGAATCTTCTCAAATTTGCTATGATAATAATAGTAGTAAATATTATGTAGAAGTAAGAAAACCTATTGACAGTAAGCTAAAATGACAGTAAAGTAATGGGAAATGAGTATTCCCTTTAGTATTATAAACTACTATGGCTATAGTGTAAATTTTCTAAAACGTATGGATTTTGGAGAAAAGTGTTGGCTATTAGAAGTTGTTGATAATTCAAATGAAAAAGTAGTTTTAGTTGAAGAAACTAGAGGTTCAGAAATTGAAGCTCTGGCAAGTATACTTAAGTCTATAGATTCCTCATTTTTAAAGGATAAAAAGTGATAATTAAAAAAAGAAAAGTTTTAGAAAGGCTTAAAACTTTAGCTTGGGATAATTTATCCCGTGAAAGCAGGTGTTTCCATATTGCCTTTATTTTTAAAGGTAATAATATATTGTCAATAGGGGTGAATTCAAAAAAGACTCATCCTCAAATTAAAAAATATGGGTATCAAGATTTCTCTCGGCTCCATGCAGAACTTGCTGCGGCCATTAAATTTGGCAAGACTGATTGCAGAAAATATTCTTTGGCTGTATTAAGGATTGATAGGAACGGGGAGTTCAATCAAAGTAAGCCATGCGAATGTTGTTCTAATATGTTAAATCAGCTAAATTTTAAAAATGTTTATTTCACGAATGCTGAAGGAGAATGGGAGTCTAATTAAAGTAATGAAATCTTCTGATTTAATTTGTATTTTTGATAATCAAATAAATGAAAAACTTGTTGGAATAAGTAGTTCAATTTCTGATTTAATGTGGAAATCAATTTCGACTTCAATGCTAAATCCAACTTATTATTTTTTTCAGGATTCTATTGGGAATTCAGTCGGACGCCCTATATGGCAATCCACTCAAAATTCAGTAAAAAATCTTATATATAATTTAAATGCAGAATGCTCATACAATCCGATGGGAAGTGAGGAATAAAATAACAAATCTAGCTTATAATTCTCTACGTCACTCTGTTGATTATTCAATCCAAAATTTAATTTATACTCTAATTGAAATTCCAGTTAGAGATTCCACTGAAAATTTAATTCAAAGTTCTGCTCAAAAATTAATTAAAGAATTGAATGAAAAGTATTAATAAAGTTCAAAAATTAATAAATGAATCTATTTATAATCAAATTTGTTTAATAATTTATAATTCGATTGACTATTCACTATTCTGTTCTCTCTCGGAGTCAACATTTTCGAAAGTGAGAGGCTCAAATGAAAATTCAGTAGAGGATTCATTCGCAAATTCGATTAAAGAACTAAATTTGATTAAAAAAATCAATGAGAAGCAACCTTGATAATCTACTTAATAATTCTTTACGAATTTTGATCTGGAATTTTATTAATCCTTTAGTTGGTAAGTCTATGAATTCTTCAATTAGAAATTCAATTCATCGTTTAGTTGAAAGTCCTATAGAGCACTCTTCAATTGGTACTAAAATATGGGACTCTGCTATAGATTCAATTGATAAATTAAATGAGAAATCTTTATAACATAACAATTACGATCAGTGAACGTGTATTTCATTCTATTTGTGATTCTTCATCTATAGATTCTATATACAGTTCAGTCAGAAATTCAATTGATTATTTAATTAATTATTTAGTTAAAAATTCTTTTTCTAATGTTGCACAAGTTTCGGCTGGCAATAAAATCTTGATTCAATCTAAACATTTAATTCAGAGGTTAAATGAAAACTTTACAAAAAATTGATAATTCAATTTGGTATTCTTTTAGGTCTTCAATTTGGGATTCCATCTATCTTTTAGTCAATAATTCAATTGAAGATTCTGCATTAAGTTCAATTCGTATTTCATTATATTTAGGTATAGAATTAACTGAAACTTCAATAAAACATTCAGTTTTAAATTCAATTCGAAATTCAATTAACAAATTAAATGATTGATTTTAATCCGCTTCATAGTAGAGTTTCGCGTTCTGTAAAAATTCCAGTCTGGGATTCAATCTTATACGCTATCAGTAATCCATTAGTTCCTTCTATTGAGAATTCAATCGTAGATTTTTCTGATAGTTATTCCATTTCAATCTGTAATTCAACAGAATATTTAATAGATCAATTGAATGAAAAGTTTTAGTTTGTACTGTTACGTAACTTATAATTTAGTTTATGATTCAGTTAAATGGAAAATTTTGAATTTAATACAAAACCCATTTCTTCATTCAATTGAGGATTTAACAGATGATTCAATTTATCATTTAGTTGAAAATCCATTCGGGAATTCAATTGGAAAATTAACACAAAAAATGATTAACAAATTAAATGAAAATTTCTAATATTAATGAGTGTAAAGTCAATGATATAATTGGTCATAAAGTGTGTCTTGGAATACAGGGCTCATTTCTGTTTTTAATTAATGATTTAATTTTTCATTCTTCGTTTAATGCATTTTCTATTCGACGCTCAATTTATGATTCAATAAACTATCCAGATAATAATATGGTTGAAGATCTTTCAATAAATGATATAATTGATAAATTAAATGAAAACGATTAATCAATATTTAAATCTGTGTAAACAAAAATTTGAAGATGATCATGAGTACACAAATATTTCTAAAAAAGAATGTGTTGACTTTATAATAGACAATGCTTTTTTTGACGGAGAGATCTCAGCGAGTATAATTGATCCTTTGAAATATAAAATCATGAACCTCATAAAATGACTGTTCAAAATAAAAAAAGAAATCAAATTAGATTAATCAAAAATTGGCACATTAAATTGCAAAATTATGATGGCAAAATTGTCTGGAAGAGTTATAGAGCTAACTGCCCTCATTCGTTAAAAAGAAAAGCTCTCAACTGTATAGATGTCGAAAAAGTTTTAGAATATAAAGAAGTAGAAAACAGCCAGTACAAAAATATTTAAAAATATGAAAATCAAATCTTTGACTCCTGAAAACGAAGCCGCTAAAGCAGATTATATTAAGAAGTGGATTGCTGTCGGTCATAATACAGATCGTCTTGATTATGACGAGACTCTAGATATTGTTAATAAGATTCAAACAGAACTGCTTGATCGGAAAAAGACCCCGGTTATTATTGTAGACAATCCTATCCTCGCATGGATAGCCTGCCATATCGCTTTAGAGGGAACTCCTGTCAATGAGATCCTATGGAGAGTTGAGGACTACGTAAGTGGTAAAACGAGAATGAAACTTGCTGATTTCGTTAATCCTTTTCTAGATGGATCTTTCGGCGCATCATTATTTTCTTTTTATGATTATGTCTTTAATGAATTGAAAATTAAAGTTGATGATAATATTTTAGCTAAATATAAAATTTGGGAAGACTCTACAAAACTAGGAATGATTTTTCCTCTTGACAATGTATGTATTGTATCCCAAAAACCTCTGAAAATTAAAATCAACGAAGAAGGTAGGGTTCATGCAGATTGCGATGGCCCTGCTATCGAGTATGCTGGTGCTTTCGCTCCCAATGTTTGGTCGTTAGATGGAATAACAGTTCCTCAAGAGTTGGCGGAGACTCCATCTCATGAATTAAATATTCAATATTATAATTCTATTAAAAATGCTGATGTAAAAATGGCTTTTGTCAAAAAATTCGGCGTAGAGAGAATGCTTGAGTTAGGTACTAAGATAGATACTTATGAAAATTACGATGAGGAGTGGTGGACAAAATCAGAGTATGAACTTTGGGATATGAAGAAATTATTTGTAGGGGTGAAATTCGCTCCGCATTTAAAAATGCTTAATCAGACTACTGGAGTTTGGCATGTTGAAGCTGTTTCTCCTCGTTGCAGGTCTCTGCAAGACGCTATTAAAGAAAGATTCCGGGGCAGAGAGTTAAATATTCTTTCGATTTCTTGATATATTTCTTATATGTCACATGTACTGAAAAATACAATTAGGTTTTTGCCAAGGGAATATAATTCATTTATTCGTAAGCCTATTTTGGACTCTATTTATTCTTCACTTGAAAGTAGTCTTAGGAAAAATATAGTAGATTTTCATTGGATATCTTTATTGATCCCTAATTCTATGGACCCAACATGTTGTAGAAATGCAGTCGAAGAATTAAACAGTATTTATTTTAAAGAACATTTAAAAAATGATTAAGAATTCTATTTTAAGTGAATCTGCTCGGGCTTCATTGAGAGACCCTATATTAACAGAATTTTGGGCTTCTCTACTATCATCCTTCGAGATTAAAAATGCATCAGGTATAATGTTGTCCTTCATAGATCCTATGTCAGAAAATATTAATGGTATTAAAGTATATCCATTATTAAAATCTAAAGTCAAAGAGATGAATGTGGACATTGATAAACAAAAAGTAATTGCAAAAACAAGATATTTAATAGAAATGTCTCTTTTAGCAAAGACTCGGCGAGAGCCTTGGGATTCAGTGAATTCTTCTTTCTTTAATTCTATGAGTCGTTCAATTGATAATTCTATTTCTTATACAGTTACTACTCTATTAAGAATCCCTTTGAAAGATACTTTTAGAACTTTGCTCAAAGAGAGTGTTATAAATTCTAGTAATTCATTAATAAAAAACTTAAATAAATAAAGATTTCTTGAAAAAGATCTTGACTAAAACACTAAAATGTGTATACTCAAATAGTCATCTTATTACTTTATATGAAAAAATTAAAAAAAGCTATCGTTCACGGTGAATGTGTTTTGTTTTCGTCCCGTCTCCCTGCTGAAGCTGAACAAGAGATAATCGAAAGCAATTATGTTGTAATTGCTGACAGCGAAGTAACGGGTAACCATCACGTAGTAGATTTAAAGCCGGGGGTAAATGTATATAAAAAAGGAAGCCGTCGCTTCATAAAAAATTCAGTTGAGACTACTGTTCGTTGCGCTATAGCTGATAGGCACAATGATATTAAATTGTCTCCCGGCACATGGGAAATCGACTTCCAGCAAGAATATGATTATTTCTCTGAAAGCATGAGAAATGTCAGAGATTAATAAATTTAGTTAATAAAAAATACTTATGGAATTACTATCTACTGTTTTAGTCAAAACTTATCGAAATGGGAAGAATATTTTTTCTGTTGAAAAGACTTCCTTTGAAAATCGAAAAGGCCAGTGTTCATATTTAATTGATCATTTGAATTCTTCTAAATTAGTTCCTCCTGCTGAGGTTCCTGCTAGTATAGTAAGCAGGGATGATCTTTTGAATATTATTAGAGAAATGAGTGATTTGGATTAAACAAAAATAAAAATGAAAATACAACATATTCGACGGGATAAAAAATTAGTAGGGACTATTGTTGCTGTTAAAAACGAAGCGAAAGGAGTTGTTCAAGTAGGATTTTCTATGCCAATGAAGGGAGAAAATGCTAGTAAGAAAAAGGGTGTTGAATTTGCTATGGCTAGAGCTTTGAACAGTCTATCGACTTTAGTTCCTAAGAAAATTGAACCTGAATTTAGAGAGTTTGTGAATCATATTTCTTCAAGGAAAGAGTTTGATGGGTTCCATACTCCTCTTCCTGATGATTTCATTTATACTTATAATTCAACTGGATTTAATGTTGAAGATTTAGTAAAATTACACTAAATACACAAATTAGATAAGAATTCTTATTAAATGCTAGTGTATAGAATATTACACTAGACGGAAATATAGATTATTTTTTACGTTTAATTTGAATAGAGAAAAAAGAATAGATAGAACTTGACAATAGTTTTTTAGCTGTTAAAATCCCTTCAAGAGTCTTACAAAATTTAATAAGAAAATTTGCTATAAAATAATTTTTGTATAACAATTTAGTGTAAGAGACCCTTAAAGAGCTACTAATAGACGATTAATAATTTGTATAAAATTAAAATAAACCACAAGAATGCATACTGGCACAGTTAAGGAATTGCACGAATCTATTGTTTTAGAAAATATAGATTTGACCCTGCAAGAGTTTTATATTCTAATTAAAATTATGGAGAAGACTGGCTTCGCTAATAAGATCTCTCAGAAAGCTAATGTCGGCGCTGGGAGGCAATCAAGAGTATATCAAGTTAAGGATTCATTTTCAGTAAACCTAAATTTAAAATGATAGAACTATTAGAAAAAACAAACTTGATAGAATTGTTCGAGGAAAAGAAGATTGATGGCATTGCTCACGGAGTTAATAGCAATTGGTCTGGTCATTCGCCTACCTCTAAGATTCTATTGTCTCAATACCCAGAGCTATTAAAATCTTGTCAACAAAGTTTATTGAGAGCTCAAGGCCTCGGCTCAGTTAGTTTTATCAAAACTAAAAACGGCGATATTTTTAACCTATGCTTTGAAAAAATTCAAGGAATAGGAAGGAAAACGAACTACGAAGCTTTTTATCTAGCCTTTGAAGAATTAAAAATTTATCTAAAACCCGGATATAGAATCGCGATACCTTTTGATTTGGGTTGTAAAACATCTGGAGGTAGTTGGAAGGTTATTATCTCTATGCTTAGTGAATTGTTTGAAGAATCAGAAATTAAATTAATTATTTGTAAAAACGACTAAAATGAAAATTATTCAAGAAATTGAAAACTGTTATTTGCCTTTGGTGAAAAGGTTTTTACCTGAAAGAGTGAGTCAAGCTTCTGATATTGGTTATCAGATCGAATTGTTTTTGTCTTCTTCTGATGATTATTTTAATGTAAAGGCTTTGAGATTGAAAGAAGAGGGTAATGCCTTATCTGAAACTTTATACGATTTAGCTAAGATTGAGAAAGGTTTAGGAGAATCTGTAGATGATCTTTATTTGCCTGTAGAGGGTAATCCTATTTACTTTGGGTTTAATTTACAACCTTAAGTTTGTTCTTTGAAATTTTTGGGCCTAAATAGATTCGATTTAATTTCGAATTGCTGGTTAGCATGTAGTGGATTCTCGTTGGCCACTTTAAAAAACGGGAAAAAACAAAATAAACGCCGAAACCAATGAGTTCGACGCCTTGATTGCCGAAGCTGAAGCTATCTTCAACTCAGCAGACGAGGTTCTTGCAAAGTACAATCCAGAAATGGCATCTGTCTAGCAGGGTGGGAAGTTATTCCTTTAAACAGAAAATAGCCAGTTTGCTTATTTAAGGAAAATAAGTTTGTTTATCATTTTTTCAAAATGACTGTTGTTTCACAGTAAAAGAAAATAGATTGTCTTTTATCGAAAAAAAAAGAAAAACATGTAACTAATCGGTGAGGAGGGATTAAAGACGTGGGAGCATTACCCACTAGGTCCACCATTTGACAGTTTTTTAGCTTTCTGTGCAAAAAAGCTATTGATTTTCTTGTCAAAAGCAGTATATTCATTCTGTGAACATCTTCTTTCTCGATCTCGAACCAAAAAAATGCGCCGAATATCATGTGGATTCACATGTTGTTAAAATTATCCTTGAGGCTTGCCAGATGATGGCAACTGCTTATCCTAAAGGCGGAGCTCCTTATAAACACACTCATGCAAATCATCCCATGGCTGTCTGGGTTAGATCCAGCCTCGATAATTTCGTTTGGACTCTTGATTATTGTTATGCTTTGTGTAGCGAATATACATACCGCTATGGTAAACGGCACAAGAGTCAAGATGTTGCCGATTGGTTTGCTGATAATTTGCCTGATATTGATGACATTGGATTTATTGATCCACCTCGTTGCTTTGGCGAAATTAAAGCCAGCAAATCCGATTGTATTGTAAAAGACTATCAGGATTACTACAGAGTTGGAAAAACCCATTTGTTCAAATGGAGTAAAAGAGAAAAGCCTTCTTGGCTTTAAATTATGATTAAAAGTTTGACAACTAAAATAAAATTAATATATTTAAGTATGAGACTACCAAGTATACATTCTAATGGGACAGGAAGAGATACTTTAATCAAACAATACGATGAATTATCTACAGCTTTTAATAATTTTGCTAAAAAATGGGAAGAAATAGAATTCCATGCTAGGGATTATTATGTTCAGGGGCAAGAAGCTTGGGTAGAGGCTTGTGCGGAAAGAAGAGATAAAGCTGAATATTTAATGTCTGTAGGCCGTTATATTAACGAAATTAGAGAACATCTTTACAGTAAAAAATGAATATTAAATATGCATGGAAACTATGGGCAAAAGCTCTAGGAGAAAAACCTTCTAATTTGGATCATGAAGCTGATAGGATTGCTATTTTAAGAACTTTGATCTTTTTTTGCTACTTGATTACTAATATTTTTATTGTATTAGGGGTAATTAGACATTGGTAATAACATTCTGCCTCTTCGTGAGTATATCCATTATAATCTTTAAAATTAAATGGAGCAGAATAAATGAACTACAATGAATCAAATCGGCCTATAAATGTGGCTATTATTTTTCAAGACAATGAGATTTCTAGAATTTTAAGCTCGAAACCTTTAAAAATTGTAAAAATAGACTTTGACGACAAGAGCAAAGAAGAGGATAATTCTGAATACTTAGAGTATTTAGAGATGTCTCTACCAAACGAAATTAAATTTAAATGAATATTATAGGTGATATTGATATTATTGGGGATACCCATGGGAGTAATCGGTCTATCTCAAGATGGGCTGAACTCGGAGACACAGAAAACTTATTCCATGTAGGAGACTTCGGAGTTGGTTTCAAAGGTTCTATGCCTAAAATTTCGCAATTAGGGCAAGAATTAAATAACTTTAGTAAAAATGTTTACGTTGTTAGAGGAAACCACGACGATCCATCTTTTTTCGATGGGAGAATGTATGGCGGCTATTACGGAGGCATACATTTCTTAAGAGATGGAACGATTGCTGATTGGAATGGCAAAAAAATACTTTTCAATGGCGGAGCAGTTTCCATTGATAGAGCTCATAGAATAAATGAGATTGATTTCTGGGAAGATGAGAAATTTAAGCCTTTTAAAAAAATAGAGACTGAAATTGATTATTTAGTAACTCATTCTTCTTTTCCTGAGGTTTCGAGCTTTCCAATTAAGGGGGAAATGGTGGTCGCTTTTGCTAAATACGATCAAGATTTGATTTCTGATCTAGAAAAAGAATCTCAGTCTATTAAAGATTGGGTAGACTCTCTAATAGAAAATCAGGAAAAGAAAATAAAGACTTGGCATTATGGCCATTTTCATAAATCTCATCAGTCAAATTACAACGGAATCAAATGTATTTGTTTGAATATTGAAGAAATTCGACCATTTGATGAAGATTTTGCTAAAAGATTTTACTAAAATCCCTTGACTTTCGGTTTAGTTCGTGTAAAGTAATAGAAGAAAGATAAAAGAATACTTAAAAAAGAGTTGACAAATAAAATACCTGTGATACAGTCATTAAGTCAGCTTCTAAATTAGTTTAATTTTTTTATATTTTTATTTAATATGTAGGCGTAACGGAAGTGGCTTCTATCCACTATCACCGTAATGGGTGAAAATGGGGGTTCGAATCCCTCCGCCTATACCATAATTTTCTCTTGACATATAAAAAATAAAATGTTATAGTCAAAATATATCCTGCGGTGGCGAAATGGCAGACGCAAACCGCTTAAGACGGTTTTCTTTATAAGAGTGTCGGTTCAAGTCCGACCCGCAGGACCAATTCTTTAAATCAAATTGTATTTCATAAATAAATCTTCTTTAATTTTATTACACTCCTCCAAGTGACCATTCGTATATTTAGCCCAGTACCCTACCGGAGGAACAGGTATCTTATAATTTGCAGCCCATTTACGAATGGCGTTATCTGATAAGTTATAATTTTTAGCTAAAGAAGAGACTGAGTTTTTCCAAACTAAATCAAGAAATTCTTCTCTACTAGGTCTTACAACCT
>ENA-OSIY01000362-OSIY01000362.1-marine-metagenome-genome-assembly--contig:-NODE-362-length-25898-cov-7.997792_pt1 | contig 25898 bp, 26 predicted proteins | sample MGYA00237884_ERZ534233 | MGnify/ENA primary metagenome ERZ534233 (study PRJEB26412, sample SAMN06343840) | marine metagenome | isolation source: estuarine water | place: USA: Columbia River Estuary... | reverse complement strand
TCGTCGGCAGCGTCAGATGTGTATAAGAGACAGAAACTTAGTAATCCTCTTTCAAATATGTCATTTTTTAATAATCTAATTGAAAAGTTAACTCTATGTGGCCTTGGATTCCTATTATATATCAAAAATAAATTTTTATCATCTATTGGTTCGTATTTTACTATTGATGTATGTTTTTCACTATTCCAAGCCTCAAAATCTAATATTGGCACAACATTTATTCCCTTATATTTTTGATTTAAAAGCTGATTACCGCTACCATAATAAACAGAACCATCTGGTAATTTTGATTCAATTCTCCATCTTTCTATGATTTCTAAATCATAATTACCTTTAGACCCTGAATACCCCTCTAACGTTAACATTAGCAATATTTTAGATTTACCATTCTTTACGTCATCTAGATATTTTTCTGAAACACACTTAAACCCAACCTCATAATTGTCCATAAAAAAGGACATATTATAGATATTAATAATATATATGTGTTTATTATTATTTATATTATCTAATGTAACATATTCAATATTTTTATGATATATCGGTGGACATACCTTACCCTTGTAATAGTCTGAGCTAAACATTTCACCATCTTCGGTAAAAATATCCCAATCACCCCACATTAATGGTCTAGATAGTCTCTTTAACTCATTGATATACCATGATTTAGACGAACCATTAGGTCGATAATAATTCAAAATTGAATCCCATTCTTCCAGACTACATATGATTTTTTCCATACTATATAAAATATACGAAAATAATTTGAATTTTAATATTTTTTATGTATATTTTATTATGAAAATTTTAATAACAGGTGGTGCTGGTTATTTGGGGTCAGTAATAACTGGTGTGTTTTTAAACCATGGATATGAAGTCGTTGTTCTTGATAAATTAATTTTTAATCAAACATCATTATTGGTGTACACGTCTAACCCTAAATTTAGGTTTATTCATGGCGATGTTCGTAATGAAGCATTGTTAGAAAAACTTTGTAATGAAGCTGATGTTATTATTCCATTAGCTGCAATTGTTGGGTTTCCTGCGTGTGACGCGGAACCGGAATTAGCTAAAGAAATTAACTTTAAACAGATTTTTAACATAGTTAAATTCACTAAAGATAAAAATATAAAAATATTATATCCTAATACGAATAGTGGATATGGTATTGGTGTGGGTCAAACTGAATGTACCGAAGAATCACCATTAAATCCAATTTCAATATACGGCACAACAAAATGTTCAGCAGAAAATTTCTTAAAATCAAATACCGATGCCATCATTTTTAGATTGGCAACTGTGTTTGGTGTTTCATCAAGAATGAGAACGGATTTATTGGTAAATGATTTTACCTATAAAGCCATTACTGACAAATACATTGTGGTATTTGAAAAGAATTTTAAAAGAAACTTCATTCACATTCAAGACGTTGCAAATGTATTCTTGTTTATGTTAGAAAATTATGAACAACATAAAGGTGAGATTTTTAACGTGGGTTTAAGTACCGCTAATTTAAGTAAACAAGAATTACTTGAGAAGATTCAATCACACGTTAAGAACTTTGCGGTCTCATATAACGATTATTACGAAGACCCCGACAAAAGGGATTATATTGTATCAAATGCAAAGATTGAATCGACTGGTTGGTCTCCTAAGTGGGATATTGACATGGGTATTAGTGAATTAATAATGGCTTACCAAATGATTGTACCGAAAATGGGTGCTGAATTTAGAAATGGGTTTCCTTTGGGATACGCAAACAACATGTAATATGGATTTTACTAACTATAAATATTTTTACGTAAATGGGTCGTCACACGTTGAGGGTGGTGGATTAGAGGAAATGTCTTTAGTGAAAAATTCTGTTATCCCGTTTTACGAAAAAAAATATAATGTAACTTGGAAAACAAGAAAAGATGTTAATTTTGGTACGAGATTATCTGAGATTATTAATATTAAATGTATTAACGAAGCTAAATGTGGTGGTGGACCTGAAAGAGTTATTAGGATGACATATGAATTTATATACAATAATTGGAGAGATAGAAACAACTTTTTTATAATTTTAGAAAAACCAAGTGCAGATAGGTTTGAATTTAATTATAATAATGAATTTTATATTGGTAATTCTACGCACAAAACTAATAGTAATACTACCGAGTTTTTATTTGCAACTAGAGACTATCATAATAAGCTAAAATACAATGATGATAAAATAAATCAAAATTTATTTTTAAACTACCATAATAACTTTATAAATTATCGTGAAAATGTAAAGAAATTTGATTTTGGTTTTATTGGTTTATATTCATTTTGTAAAAGAAATAAAATAAAAATATTTTTAATGATGGGTAACGATTTTTATTTTAATGATACCTATGATTTTAAAGACATCATTATATTTGAAGAAAATGGATTATCGGATATTTTTACATTTTGTAAAAAAAATAAATTAACTATAACTGACGAAACAAATGGTGAGTATCAAGATTTTCATCCTGGTTATTTTGGTCATTTAGAATATGCTAAAGAACTTTCAAAATTTTTACAAAAAAAAGAAAATAATAAATTAATATGAGTAATAAATGGGATGAGTTTAACGAAACTCCATCAAAAAAATTCGGATATCAAGTGCCATCATTTCAACCATCGGTATTCAGAGAGTATAGGGGTGAAATATTCACAACATTTCATAGCGAGGAACATCCTGTTATGAAACACATTCATTATGAGAAAAGTGAAATATCAATTCATGGTAGATTTTCTCGTTCATATAAAGGTGTGTTGAGAGGTTTACATTGGGATAATAAAACTTGGAAATTAGTTCAAGCAGCTGTGGGTGATATTTACTTAGTTGTTTTGGATATGAGACCAACATCCGAAACATTTGGTGAATGGGAGAGTTATATTATAAGTGAGAGATTAAGAAATCAAGTATTAGTGCCGCCTGGTTTCGCAAATGGACATTTTGCATTAACAGATTGTATGTTTCATTATAACCTATTTTATAAAGATGGTTATGTTGATGCTGATGAGCAAGGTGTAGTTAAATGGAATGATCCAGAGTATCAAATGGAATGGCCAACCGATAAACCAACATTACAAAAAAGAGACAGATGATAAAAAACTTAGTAGACAAATTAGCAATTGTAAACATTCCATTATGGGATGTTGCAGGATTAAAACAATTCGAAAGAAAAATGGCCGACCATTGGGAAGCCGGCAAAGTAACAGGACCAATACATTTGAGTGGTGGTAATGAACAAGAGTTAATTGAGATTTTTAAATACATTAAAAATAGCGATTGGGTTTTTTCGACATGGAGGTCGCATTATCATGCTTTATTACATGGCATACCATCTGAATGGTTAGAACAAGAAATATTAGAAGGTCGTTCAATTACAATTGTAAATCAAGAACATAAATTCTACGCATCTGCTATTGTCGGTGCAATAATTCCAATTGCAACCGGTGTTGCATTAGCAAATAAGAGAGATGGAAAGAACGATAAAGTTTGGTGCTTTGTTGGTGATATGGCATTTGAAACTGGTGGGTTTATGGAAATGCACAAATACGCAAAAAGATACAATTTACCAATACATTTTGTTGTGGAAGATAATGGTGTTTCAACTAATACGCCAACTGAAGCCACTTGGAATGGAATCAAAAGTGAAGCACCAAATGATGTAATATGGTATGATTATAAAAAAGAGTGGCCGCACTACGGAACAGGGAAATGGGTAATTTTTTAAATATAATAGCTGAAGATTACGAGTTATTAAATCATGATTACTATTATTTTAGAATTTATGATCAGATACTTAAATTTAATACTATTAAGTCTAAATTAAGAACATTTGGTGTTAAAAATGTTAACTTCTGTACGTTAGATGATGCTATTTTATCTAAAGACAAAACTTATGTTTATTTCATGTTCAAACAAGCAGATTATAGTTTTCATGAAAGTAAGAGATATCTTCATGAAAAATTATTAATTGCTTTAAGAGAAAACGATAATATTAAACTAATTTATTTTATTGAAGATGAGTCTGTTGCCTCAGAGAATTTATTACTTATAGACGAATATACCAAATTTGAAAATCTTAATCAAAAGAATGTATACGTTTACAATAATAACGCAAATATGGAACATTTTATAAAAAAAAATAATTTAAATTTTAATGTATTCAAGTCATCATTTTTACCTATAACATATTCAAATATGTTTAATAAGTTTAATATAGAATTCAATAGTGATAAAAAATTTTTATTCTTAATTCAAAATAAAAGGCTTAAAGGACATCGTTTTGCTACTATGTGTTTTTTAATGAAAAATAACCTACTATCTAAAACTGACTGGTCATTCATTGAAAATAATATGTTGGGACAACTTGATTTTTTTAATTCAAATTATCTACATAATTTGTTAAATAAAAACATTTATGAAAATGAAATAAAAATTTTAAGCAATACTATGCTGAAAAAAAATAATCATGAAACTGATATTTTTGATAGTAAGTATATTGTTGATTTTATGATACCGGAAACATTCCAAGATTCATATGTCAACATTGTAACTGAAAGTCATTTTATTGAATCAGATATTCATATAACTGAAAAATCGTTTAAACCTTTCTATTTTTATCAGATTCCTATCATTGTTGGTACTCATGGTCATATCAAGAAGATGAAAGAACTTTATGGGTACGATTTTTTTGATGATATAATTGACCATAGTTATGATGATGTTGTTGATAATAAAGAAAGGCTTGATATGGTTTTAAATGAAATTTTAAGAGTTTCAAATAATGAAGATACAATAATAAAGTTTTATAAATCTAACAAAGCTAGATTTGAACAAAATAAGATGATAACACAAGAACTAAAAAACATAAACGAGACTAACTTTTTTTACAATTTATAATGGACCATTTTTTAAGCTTAATTTACGGAGATTACGATAACTTTCCTAATGAATCATATAAAGATTCTCACAAGAAAGATTATAACGAAAGGTATGATGCATTACAGGTGTTTTTCAAAAATTTAAATTTTCAAAATATTAGATTATCTAAGGAATTTGAAATTAATGAAAATCCAAATGATAACTTTTTTTATATTTTAACTGATATTGTTGATTTTGAGGTTAACAATAATATTCATGAATGGAGTAAAGTTTTATTAAAAATAGATTGTATGCATTACATTAAGAATAATGATAATTGCTTTCTTATTTTTTTACACGATAGCGATGAAATTAAAAATAGGTTGTCACCAAAAATTGAAGAGTTTTCAAAAAATTATGGGGTTTTTAGAAATAAAATAATGTCATTTTCTTATAATGATTTAACTTATGAAATGGTTTACAATTTGATTAGTAACAATAGAAAGGACACATTTAACATAGTATATGAAAATTGGAGTGAGGATGGTAATGTTTATTATCCAAATTTATTAGAAAATCAATATGGTTTTAGGTATAGAATACAGGTTGGGTTGTTTCGTTTTTATAATCTTTTTAAAGATATACGAGCGGTACATATTAACGAAGTTGAAACACATAAAAGTTTAAACTTTTATTATTTCATAAATGGTGACCAATTAGAGAGTCATTTTAAAAAAAACAATACAATTCCATTATCAAATAAAGTGAAAGAAATATTTTTGAACAACAAGAATTTCAACATTGTAATATTAAATGAGCATGAATATGAAAAAGAATCATTTATTGTTTATATTGATTGGCTAGTTAAAAAAATGGGATTTGATTCTAGCAGGGTTTATTTAATGACTAATAATTCAAAACTACAATATTATAAGGATAAAAATAATTTAGCCATCAACGTGTATAGTTTAGATTTTTTAGTGATGTTTATTGCTAATCACATGGTTGAATTTGGTGAACCAAAATTCATTGAGAATAAATCTGGTGATTTCTTTATGTGCCATAACAGGAGCGCTAAACCACATAGATACGGATTACTATGTATGTTAAAGAAGCATGGAATATTAGATTATGTTGATTGGTCATTAGTTCTAGGATGGTACAGAAAAAATGAACGCACTCATAATAGAGATAGTATATTTTATAATCCGGTATTCAATAGTGAAGATTTTGAATTTTACAAACATGAAATTAGATACTTCGGTGATATTGATATTAAAAAAAGTAAATTTGAGGAAAATAAAACCTGGTTTGATGATAAAAATAATGCACCTATAGAATGGAAAAATATTTACGAATATCAGACATATGAAAACTCTTATGTCAATATTGTAACAGAGTCATGTTATATAGACAAGGATGTTCATATTACTGAAAAATCAATGAAGCCTTTCTATTTTTATCAATTTCCATTATTCTTATCTTCATATCAACATGTTAAATTTTTAAAAGAAAGGTTTGGTTTTGATATGTTTGATGACATATTAGACCATTCATATGACAATGAACCTGATGAACGTATGAGATTAGTCATGTTTTTTAATGAAATAAAAAGATTAAATGAAAATAAAGAATTATTAATAACTTTCTATAAAAATAACAAAGAAAGGTTTATTTATAATAAAGAGATAGTTGTTAAAATAAATAATTCAAAAAGAGATTATGACTATTTTAAAAATTTAATACATAAAAATATATAAAATGAAAAAAGCTTTAGTAACCGGATGTTCAGGATTAGTTGGTACCTTTCTGATAAAGAAAATGTTATTATCAAAGGAATATTCACAAGTGGTTGGCGTAGACATGAAACCATTTCCAATTAGTATGGATGATAAAATTAGTAAAAATTTTATTTTTATTGAGGCGGATTTAACTAATGAAGCGACTTTGCTAAATTTATTTGATGAACATGAGTTTAGTGTTGTAATAAATTGTTTTGGCGTTAAAGGTTCTCCAATCAGGGCGAAAAATTCGCCAATGGATTTTTTATATCCATCATTTAAGATTAATACTGAAATTATTAATCAATGTCAAAAAAGGAATATCTGGTTGGTTTTTATGAGCTCGGTTGGCGTTTACGCACCAGCAGAATCGTTTGTTGAAGACGATGTTTGGAAAACATTACCTTCTGAAAATGATTGGTTTCCATCATGGTCAAAAAGAACCGGAGAATTATTATTAGAAGCTTGTAAAGTTCAATATGGTTATGATAAATGGTCGATAATTAGACCAGCAAATATCTTTGGTGATTACGACGATTTTAGTGGAAATAGTACTGTTATATCATCAACAATAAAAAAAATATACGAGGCTACAGATACATTAGAATGTTGGGGTGATGGTACACCAATAAGAGATTTTGTTTATGGTGATGATGTTGCGTCTGCAATTCTTAAAATGGTGCGTGATGAAATTAATGACATAGTAAATTTTGGGTCTGGTGAAAATATTACAATTAAATCTATGATAGAGTCATTAGTTAAAATAAGCGGAAAAGAATTAAAAATAAATTGGGACGCAAGTAAACCAAATGGTGATATGAAGAGACAAATGGATATTACCAAACAAAAAAAGTACGATTTGTTACCTGAAACACCCTTTATTGATGCTTTAAATAGAACATATAGACATTATATACAAAATTTCAAAATTGATGGTCTACCATTTATTGTGAATGAATATATAAACAAAAGTTATTATGTTGGTGATACAAACGAAATATTTGATGATATTAATCTATTTCATTACCATGTAGATAAGTTAATTGATTCTTCTAAAGATAAAAAATATTATCAATATAGATACGAATACAGATTACCAAATATTCCGGGTGGGGATTACCCTCAAACAATCTCAGCAGACAAAATTGAAGAAAGAAGAAAGCATATTGAGGATAATAATGGTAGAGCAGTACAAAAATGGTGGGAAGCAAATGGGTTCGATACAAACATGCAAAAAGCTAGAGAGTTTCTTCAAGAGAAAGTTACTAATTATATGGTTAAATTATATCCCGAATTGAAAAATAATATTTTACATCAAGATGGGTTTACAATATATGAAAATGGGGATTTTATTGAACCACATATAGATGGTCAAGATTCGTCAAGAAAATGTGTTATTTTAATTTACCTTTCACATAAAAAAGACTATATTGATGGAGGTGGTGAATTAGTTATAGATGAGATGGGGGAAAAAATTGAAGTTGTACCAATTAATACTAATTATGCAATTCTAGATTTTACAAAAAATAATCCAAATCATTCTGTAAATGAGGTTAAAAACGATTTTATAAGATATACGTATATAGATTTTATATATGACAAAAAAAAATTTGAAAAGAAAAAAACAATAATATAATGGTAGAAAAAAACTCAAGAATATTAATTACTGGTGGTTCAGGATTAGTAGGTCAAAATTTAACCGAAAAATTACTTAATGAAGGATACACTAATTTAAGGGTAAACCTACATAAAAGAGGTGTTAGAACCATTCACGATGGTGTTCATTACACCTATCACGATTTACAAACTTATGAAGGTTGTTTAAGTGCAACTAAAGATGTGGATGTGGTTTTTCATGCTGCAGCTTCTACATCAAATGCTGTTGATACTGTAGTTGACCCATTAGCACATGTTACACCTAACGTTGCAATGAATAATTTTTTAATTGACGCTAGTTGGCGAAATAAGGTTCAACATTACATTTTTATTTCATCTAATACTGTTTATCCACCTAAAGGAGATGAGCCTGTTGTTGAGACTGATTTCTTGTTTAATGAACCATATCCTGTTTACTTCCCTGTGGGTTGGATGAAGAGATATGCTGAAGTTCAATGTGAATTATATGGTAAGTACTTGCCAACTAAAATGAAATGTACTGTTGTTAGACCAGCTAATTTATTTGGTCCTCATGATAAGTATGATTTTAATAAGTGTCACGTTACACCTGCAACAATTCGTAAAGTTGCAGACAAAATGGACCCAATACCTGTTTGGGGTGATGGAACGGAATTAAGAGATTTGTTATATATTGGTGATTTTGTTGATGCCTTGCAAATTATTATGGAAAAAGAAGAAAATATGTTTGAAGTCTATAATGTGGGTTCAAATAAAGTTTACTCCGTATTAGAAGTATTAGAGATGATGAAAACAATCGCCAATTATGATGCCCCTACTGAATTTATCAGTGGTAAACCTTCTATGATTCCAACACGTAAAATTGATTCTAATAAAATTAAAAGTAACTTGGGTTGGGAGGCAACAACTACAATAGAAAATGGTTTAAAAATCGCATACAACTGGTATAATGAACATAAAGACGAATTTAAATGATATTAAGAGACACTGGATATATTTTTGGTAATGGTAATGAATTTTTTGGCCCTGAGTATGAAACAATACTTAGAAAAGTTGCTGATGAAGACTATCAATCAAAAAGATTTTGTGTTTTTTATTCAATTGGTAAGGTTGAAAATGTTGATAGAACACAAATGATGTGTTATGAGGATGCTTGTAAAGCGAAAGAACAAATTATAAGAGAAAAAGAAAATTTAGTTCAAATTTGGCTTTATAATTACGAATATCAAGAAAGAACAATTATTGATTATGTATATCCAAAATTGGAAAGTGTTTGGCCAGATTATAAGTTTTTAAAAAATGGATTTGAATTTGCGTTATATAATAAAGATTGTTTTATTGAAAATCATAATGATGGTAACCATAATAAAAGAATATGTGTTCTTATTTGTTATTTAAGTGATAATTGGAGTAAGGAAATGGGGGGTGAATTATATATAACAGATTTAAATGGTAAAAAAATTGAAGTTGAACCAAAGTTTGGTAATTTTGTTATTTTTAATTTTAAAGAAGCGAATCTACAGCACGAAGTCAAAAAAATTTTAGATGATAATTTTGCTAGAAGGTCAATAATTCAAATCATAAACGAGGAGGGTTACTAATGAAAGGAATCTTATTTGGAGGATGCTCATTTACTTGGGGACAGGGATTGTATTTCTATTCAGATTTAGAAAAATTACCATATAGTTCACAGAATTATGGGTTTAATTATAAAGATGTAAATGAACCCATGTTACGTTATAAAAATGCAGTAAGATACTCGAGATTAGTTGCACAAAGTTTTGAAACTTTTGAAGTGTTAAGAGATGATGTGGGAAAATTATATGGTAATGGTGGTTCAGAAGATGAAACTTTTTTATATTTTGATTATCTTTTTAATATTGAAAGAAAGTTTAAATATAACGATTTTGACTATGTCGTAATTCAATTGTCGAATGTATGGAGAAATGATTTTATATTTGAATTAAACGGCGTTGAATATAGGACAAAAATTAAGGAATTGTATTTGTATGACCATATTGAAAAAGATGTTTTATTGACTAAAGAATTAGATGAATATTGTAAATTACATAACTATACCTTTGAGGATATAAAAGAATTATTAATAAATCAACAATTTAAAAGATTGAAAGAAAAAGTTATTTTTTTTAAAAACAAAAATATTGAAGTAAAAATTATATGTTGGTTAAATGATTTGTTATCATTAATAAAAAATGATGTAATCTTAAATACGTCATTTGTTCCTTTGTTCTACGATAACCTTAATTTTAATACGATACAAGATTTAATGGATTATGATAAAAATCTTGAAATTGAACACGATATCTTAAACAAAAAAGGAATGGTTTGTCAAGACAAACACCCAAGCGTTACATGTCATAAAGTTATCGCAAATTCATTGATAAATAATATTAAAAAAATTATATGAAAGGATTAGTTTTTGGTGGTTGCTCGTTTACTTGGGGACAGGGGTTGTATTTCTATTCAGATTTACCAAGATTAAAAGAACCAGACCAGCCATATGCATACAAAGGTGAATTAGTACAAGAGTCGCATATTTTATATAAAGAAACTATTCGTTATCCAAGACTAGTTGCTAATCATTTTAATACATTTGAAACATTTAAATTAGGTAATGGTGGTTCAGAAGATGAAACATTTGAATTTTTAGACGTTTTATTTCATAAAAAGGATAATCCAACATATGGAAGTAATTTAACAGCAGAAAGAATGGATTATTCTGAGGTTGAATACATTATAGTACAATTATCGCAATTATGGAGAAATAAATATTATTTTGAATATAATGGATATAGACAACCATCTATGTTGTGGCCAAATAATCATGATATCGGTCACAATCAAGAAAACTTATTTAATTGGTTAATTGAAAATAATTTAACATTTGACGAATGGGTTGTTTTACATAAAGAAGTGCAATATCTACGTCTAAAAAAGGAGTTTGAATTTTACGAATCTAAAGGAATTAAATGTAGGGTTTTAGCTTGGGAAGATGATTTGTTAAATCATATTTTTAATGACGAATTTTTAAAAGAAAGATTTATACCACTAGATTATAATGGTAATACATTTAATACAATAGGAGAATTACATAACACACATAAAGATATGACAATTGAGGGTGATTACAAATACTTTGGTAAAAAAACACCTTCTGATCATCACCCATCAAAAAAATGTCATGAACTTATTGCTGAAAATATAATTAACAAAATTAATAAAGAATTATTAAAATGAATGGAATAGTTTTTTTAGGCTGCTCATTTACTTGGGGACAAGGTTTATATTTTTATTCTGGTTTAGATACATTAAAATTACCAGATAATGAATACATGTTTAATCAAAATGAAGTTACACATGCACATATCATGTATAAAAATAAATTTAGATTTGCTAGATTGGTAGCTGATGAATTTAAAACATTTGAACTATGTAAAAATATTAATGGTGGATGTGAAGACCATTCTTTCAAATTTTTAGATAAATTATTTATTACAAATTATTGTTATGATGATTTTGATTATATTGTTCTTCAAATATCACATATATTCAGAAATGATTTTGAATTTGAATATAATGGTAAAATTTATAATACAAACTTAGACCCAAGACACGAAAGAAACGAGCCTGATAATTCTTTTTACAAATGGTATGATTCAAATAATATTACCGAAGATATTTGGAAAGACATGTTCATAAAACAACAAGTTGAAAAAATACATAAAAAAATAGAATTTTATGAACGTAAGGGAATAAAGTCTAAAATTATTACTTGGCAAGAAGATGTTATTCCGTATATAAAAAATGATTTGTTTCTTAACGAAAAATTTGTTATATTAGAGTATAATAATAAATTTTATGAATCAATTTCTTTATTACAAAAAGAATATCAAAATATGACAATAAAATATGATTATGATTTTTTTGGTGATAATCCACCACTAGATCATCATCCATCAAAATTATGTCATGAAGTAATTGCTAATTCATTAATTAAAAGTATAAAAGAAACTGAAAAAATATGAGCAAACCAGAATACACCCCTTATAAAGACGCATTAACAAATGCAATGAAAGAATTGGGACAAAAAGAAGATACCATTTTTATTGGTCAACAAATACTATGGCATGGTAATCCAATGAGTACTACTATCGGTGATGTACCGAAAGATAAATTAATTGAATTACCGGTAATGGAAGAATCACAAATGGGTATGTCTCTTGGTATGGCTATGGCAGGTAAACACGTTGTTACTTTCTATCCTAGATGGGATTTTATTATATGTGCTACTAATCAATTAGTAAATCACGTTGATAAAATAGGCTTAATGAGTGGTGGTAAATGGAAACCGAATATGATTATTCGTTTAGGTAAGGGTTCAGATAAACCTTTGGACCCAGGGCATCAGCATAGAGGTAATTATTTTAATGAATTTAAATCTTTATGTCCTAACACTGAATTTCACGATTTAAAGACGCCTGTAGATATTGAATTAGCATACAAATATGCAACAAAAGAAGGGGGTATCCATGTTTTAGTTGAATACCCCGAATTATATTATATTAATTAACCTTCCATAGGTGGTTGTGGCCAGCTGATTTCCCAATCTTTGAAATCTGCAGCAATACAATCAATTTTATAATCTTTTCTACCACCAAATACTTCTTGTATTTTGTTCTTACTGGTGTTTCTAATCCCATTTAAACCATGTGTCAAAGCTAAATTAGATGGTGCTGCGGTACCTTTTCTTACTGCTGATTCGTTATGCCAAATATGTAAATTCATCTGAGCAACAACTATAACCGCTCTTAACATTTCGCCAGTCATTTTTTGTTCTGAGTTTTCATCTAATATTAATTGAATATCATGGACGATATCTGATATTTCTTGTGCGTATTCTGTTTTATGTTCCGCAATGAACACTTCTTTTAATTGTACTATTGATAGCCTATCCAATAGTTCTGAAATTGTTGGCAAAAATTTTCTTTTACTCATGTTTTTTTTTATTTTTTATTATTATTTGTATTTTCACCCCACTCACTAAATTTTTCTGCTACAATGTCTCTATTAATATTGGTTAATCCTCTTAGTGTTGGTCTAGCCAAACAAACGTCAAATTTTTTAATGTCTTCAACAAAATAACCTAATTTAATTATTTGATGAGCTAAAAAATTATGTATGTTTGATGGTAACGTATCTGGATAAGCTTCAATTATTTCCGACATCACATCAAAATCACCCACAAAAAAGTAATCTTGTAAAAAGAATGTTTCTAAGTTTGAAACGTATATAGCTGTCTGACCATATATTCTATCCTTTTTATTCATTGTAAAGAAATGTTCGGCTTCAAAATAAAATGTCTTATAGTTGTCTGATCTAGTCAACATTAACATATCATATTTAATACCACTATCCTTTATCATTTTAAGGCCATTTTTTTGGTGAAAGATTAGTTTATCGTTCTGGTATACTATGTCACCGGGAAAAACGAAATCTGACTCATTTAAAATTGAAATATTGGCATTTGGAATATGTTTCTTAATCATATTCTCATTTATCTCTTCTCTGATGTTGACACCCAAACTTTCATTAATTTGATATGACTCCGACCATGTTGTAAAATAAAAGTCAAAATCCGGATGATTTAAAAAATTCCATGTTTTGACAGCCGTATCAAGCTCTCTTAACATTCCATATACAATTACTGCTATTTTCATTATGCTCTTAGTCTTTTTTTAATTTCTGTTGTTGATATCATATCGGTATAAGGAAGATAAATTAATATAATATTATTCTCATCTAACCAATCTTGTGTAAACCCCATTTGTTTATAGTAATCTTTTTTAGCCCAATCACTACCAATTGCAATATAACTAGGTTGAACGGATAATATTGCTGGTTTTGAATCCTGACCACCAGTATTTGGAATTACCTCATCAACATACTTGCAAGATAATAGAACGTCTTTTCTATGTTTATAATCTAGTATTGGTAATTCTTTTTTATACTCGTAGATAAATTCATCTGTGTTTAATGAAACAACAACAACATCAGCAATTTCTTTACACATTTTCAAGAAATTTGCATGCCCTCTATGAAAAAGGTCAAATGTTCCACCAGTATAAAGCTTTTTTATTTTCTTAGTTTCCATTCCGCCGCTTTAATTTTTAATTCATATGGTGTTAAATTTTGGTAAGACGTGACAATATTATTGAACACCTCTTCAATATAAAAAAATGGTCCGATATCCTGTATGTATAATTCATTTTTTAATAATGTTTTGGGTATCATATCATTTATGTCAGTTTCAACAACATTAGGTAAATTTTTAATTAAAACATCCATATTTCCATGTGAACCAATGAAAAAATAATCTGGAACATAAAATAATTGTTTACCAATAATTTTTATTGGTCTGTAACCATATATTTTATCATTTTCATTACAATCATTTAAAAAATCAAAGCCATTATCAGCAATAATATAACTATTAATCTTCATAAGGATTACAAAATCATATTCATTATTTAATAATGAATAACCTTGTTTTATAAGCCTAACGTTTGTTTCACTTTCACTACCATCTAAAGTCATATCTCTATTAAATTTAGAGTTAGGGTATTTTTCTTTAGTTAGTGCTTCCGTTGTAATTCCCTGTCCTATCGAAAACACAACATCAGAATCAAAGTTATCAATAAATGACCAAGTTCTACTTGCGATATCAAAATTACCTTCTAAACCATATATTATAATACCTGCTTTCATATTAATCTTTTTTCTACGTGTTTTATAAATTTAACCATTGCATCTGGTACTCTAAAAAGTTTACCAATTAATGTATCGTAATTATATTTGATAACATCTTCCATTGATTTGTACCATTCTAATTTATCTTTAATGTTATCGATTTTTCTTATTGATTCAATAATTGATTGCAGCCTTTCATGTGTTGGTAGGGAATCATACGACATATCAATAAATTCATCATATGTTTTGTAACCAATACTTCTCATCATTGCCATACTATCTTTATTCCCCATTATAATAAATGGATGATTAACAGCGATAACCTTGAATGTTTTTTCACTTAAAAACATTGTCTGGTCACTATCACCGCAATGTGCTTCACTTATTACTGTCATGTATGTATCCAATGTAATTTTATCATTAAATCTTCTAATGTAGAAATTATCATCAAATTCATCATTAGCTTTTCCATGTACAACTAATGGTAAATTTTTACTTATTTCATGAATAATATCTATGTCTATTGTTTTATTTTCAAAATGATATTCATGATAATCAAATTGATTCATACTAACTAATCCTTTATCTATCAAACCAGAATTATAGAGGTAGTTATAAAACCATACTCTGTGCGGTCTTATTCTTTTATTTAAACAAGCAAATGTTTTTATGTCATGATTTGACTTATAATTAATGTGATTCTCAAAAGTTGGTAATTTGTCTTCTCCCTGATTTCTTTGATATGCCGTCATTGCCATATCTAATTCAAAGTGTGCATATGGGATAATACACATTTTTTCATTAATATTATTAACCTTACAAAATTCATCATATGTCTTATCCGCTATCATATTACCAGTAGCATAGATTATTCTATCAGCAGGAATTTCCCAAATTGATAGTTCTTTATGAAACCAATCCCATAACCAATGTGTTTGATAACCTTCTAAACTTTGATCTAAAAAGAGATATGCTTTTTTATTTCTTAAATCATTGAGATATTTTTCATTTAGATATAAAAATAAACTTTTTACTTTTGGGTCGTATCCGGTCCAATCATCTGGACTATGGTTAACGCAAGATGGAATGATATATGGTTCATCAATATTGACATCTGCACTATAATATTCTAATATTCCTGAAACATTATTAATCCAACTATAACTAGCTACAGCAGTTAATAATGGCGATATTGCAAACCTATTAATACCTGACCTATTTACATCATTATTTGATTTAAAGTTTCTTAAATTTTCTAAATCTTCAAATAAAAATTTCATTATTTATTGTAGTTTTCTTTATCTGACACATAAACACCTGGTTCATAATGTGTTATTCTACCATCTGTAACTTTAACATCTGGAATCGATTGGTCTATTTCTATTGAATCGTACCAATCAGCAATTTCAGGAAATGTTTCTTGAAAATTTTTATTTCTTCTTATATCATACTGAACATAGAAACTTTTAAAATCATGATATTGCATTTCAGTGTCAGTTTCCGTGCTAACATGTCCTCTATTTACCACTTCAATATAATCAATTAATCTTTGAATTTGAGCACCTTCGTGCATATTGATTAGTGGGTTCTTTTTATGTTTTCTCCACCACATTGACAATTTACCATGTAAATCATGTTTGATATCATCAGGTAATGTTAATGGTGACATAAATGCTGGCCATCTTAAAATATTAAAGTCTACAATAGGTTTGTGTGTACCATATTTCGTTTTTAATAACAACATGTCATCTAAAAATTCTGTAATACTGAATAAACATAAACTATTAATTGTCATCATTATAACAACTTGTCTAATTTTTGCTTCTTCAATAACTCTTACTAAGTTAGCTCTCCAAACATCATAATTTAAACCATCTCTAATGTATTCTGCTTGTGCACCATAAGCCTCACAACTTGTATATAAATCGAATTCTTTAATATCTAATTCATGAGATATGTTGATTAATTTATTAACTGTCGCTTCATTTAACCCTAGATTAGAATTAACTGCAAGTCTTAAATTGGGTGATGGATATTGTTTCATTGTTTCCATAAACTGCCAAAAATTACGAGATTGTGATGGCTCACCACCTGTAACTCTAATCTCCATTAATTTTTGTGATAATTCAGGCCACCATTTTAAAAAAGCATCAACATATGGATTGCTCTCATTGTACTTACCATAAATTTCCGACCAAGAACCATCAGCATAATATGCACCGGCACTAGTGGTTTTAAATTTTTGATATGCGCCATTATCCTTAATATCCTTACCCCAAGTTGTTGAATACCCTGAATTACAATAAGAACATGCAAAATTACATGTTCTATCAAAACTAACCTCAATAGTTTGTGGTACAATATTAGCATCCCAAGGTAACTCCTTTAACGCAGCAATATCTTCATGACTATATATTTGACTTTTATATACCCTATCTGATATATTATTTCTACCTATATCTTCAATCTTCCAACAGTAAGAACATTCTGCTGGTTTAACACCCTCTAACATCATTTTACGAATTTCTTTCTTAAAATCGGTATTATGTAACGCTGCTGGATTAGTTTTAATTGCTTCAAGGTCTATTGGGTGTGGTAATGGTAGGTGACATGAATTTGTAAACCCATGACCTAAATGTAAACTAACATTTAACCATTTAGCAGCACAAAAACTACAACTTACTTTATTTAAATGTTCATCTCTCCAGTTTGATAATTGTTCTGACATTTTTATATTTTTATTAATATAGTTAATTTTTTCTTTATTTTATATATTCAACCGGAACTTTTTCAAGAAAATTTGTATACTTTGATTCGTCATATACAATACCCAAATTGTTTAGTGTTTTAAAATCATAATAACATAAAATATCATCATATGACTTGCTTAATAAGATATTATGTGTTTCCCCATAATATAAATCTCTAATAATATTAATATCAGATGTTAGATTGACAATTGAAAAATGATTTATATCCATTTCACCATAGTATCTATTATTTACAATATCAGAATCTGGATTTGAACAACCTAAGAATAAACTTGAGTCTTTATAATCATCTGTCAACTCATTATCAAAAATTATTCTACTATCCTCTTCAAAATTTTTATATAAAATAAATTCATTGTTTTTTTTACCTACAGATATTATAACACCAGTTTCAATTTCTTTTTGCGTCACATTTTTAAAAACGTCTTGGTAAAATTTATCTTCCGTCCAAAATTCAAATGTTAATTGTTTGGTTTCACTATTATATGCTAATCCAAGGTTTTTACCTGGTTTACCAAAAACCATAGAAATATCATCCTTTTTATAATGATTCTTAATTTTGAAATTAATTGTGATTATAAATTCATTTTTATGAAAAAGCTGATTAAAAATTTTGTTTTCAGTTTTATCAAAATTTGTTACATATTGATTGTCATGATGTTCATCAATTTCCCATTCAAATTTAACCCAATAAGGTTCTTTATATTTTATTTTCATTTTCTATGTTTTTAATAAATTGTATTAATTCTGGATAATATTCAGTGCACTTGTATTTTCGTCTTTTTTCGTATTCGTTTATGAAATTATAAAAATCCTTTTTATGTTGTGCAAATTCGTTAACATCTTTATCCATGTCAGATATGAATATATCTTTTAACCTAATTATTTTTTCAATTTCTTGGGTTGAAAACCCGACATCAGTTTTCTCTTGTGTTTTATGGAAGTTTAAACTTCTAAAGGTTGAATTAAACTTCATATATTTTATCCATCTATCAAAATAATCAGTTGTTATGTAGTCTTTTAAAATTCTAAAACTTAAAAATGGTGGATGTCTCAAATATGAAGTATCCAATATTATTGCTGAGTTCCAATATCTTTTTGTATTAAAATGTTTTATTTTCATTTTATGTATTTTCTTAATTAATTGTTCATAAGAAAAAATACTAAAAATGTTAAACGTTGACATTACTACAATTGTAACCCTTGGTAATTTTGTTAAAACCTTATCTATATTGTGGAATAATTTATCAAAATCCATACCATATCTAGTATATTCCGATTGTTTACCATAGCCATCGCAAGACGTGAAAATAATCAATTCTTTTACTTTATTATCTACGATTATTTTATCTAATTTCTCTATCAATTTATCTACTAATTCATCTGGTACGCCCAAGTTGCTATTAATCGATAATTTTAAATTTTTATTTGGTGTTTCACTATTGATAATAAAATCTAGTACTTTCCACGTATCTTTTGATAATAAAGGTTCCCCACCGGTAATTCTAAACGTATCAAGCGTACCATATAACTCTGGAAACCATTCCCAAAATGCATCAACATATGGGTTTTGTTCTGATTGTTTATATGGCTTAGTATTTCTTTCAACCATTCTATCTATACCATTATATGTAAATGATAAATCATATGCACCATGTTCGTTAATTTCTTCCATCCATTTAGAAGAATATTCTGGTCCGCAATAAGCACATTTGAAATTACACGTATTAGAAAAACTTACCTCAACATATTTTGGGTTGTAATTTTCTCTCCAATCAGATTTAGAAATTTCATTGTAATATGGTTCCGACCATGGTTCTGAACTTTTATATGTCCTGTCAGAAAATGAACTAGAATTATCTTCAACATTCCAACAATATTGACACTCGCTAGGTCTTTCATTGTTGAGCATTTGTTTTCTAGCTTGTTTCTTAATTTTACTATTGTGTAACGCGGTTGGGTTATTTTTAATCTCCTCTAAACCAACTTTATGTGGCTCTGGATGGTGGCAACTATGTGTTGTACCATTATGTAAGTGCATAGTAACTTGTGTCCATTTAGCTAAACAAAAACCACAACCAACAGCATCTAACTTGTCTTTAACTAATTCAAAGCCAACCGAAGACATTTTATTTTTCTTTTTTAAAAATGTCAAATCTTTTACCCCGTCATATAATAAAAATTCATCTCCACTACTATTGCTTAAATCATAATAACAATAGTTGTCATCGTATTCTGAACTATTTAAAAAATATGAATGGTTTGTTACTAAATTTTCAATTGTTTTATTGTCTAACGCTTTATTGAAAATACTAAAATGATAAACATCCATTTCAGTGATACACTTATGTTTTTCATTTAAACTATCCATATTATGACAACCGATATAAATGGGTTCGTTAATATAATCATCAACAATTAAATCAGAATTTATGATAGTGTCAAATAATTTAAAATCTTTATATAGTTTATAAGCTTGGCCATCGTATGTTAATGTGATGTTTAATCCTTTATTTAACGCTTTATCGTTTATGCAATCATAAACATGACAATGAAATTTGTCTTCTTCGTTTTCGTCTTTTTTCTTTGTCCAGTATTCAAATACAAATAAATCTACTCCATAGTCGTAACTTATACCAAAATTCTTACCCGGTATACCAAAAAATCCTATTTTGTTATCTTTTTTATATGTCTTATCAACTTTAAACGTTAATGATATTGTATAGTTATTATTAGCAATAACATTAGTTTGTGGTTGCGTTAATTTTGGTTTTAAAAACCATGGTTTTTGATAATCTATTTTCATTTCATTCTAACGTTTATAAATGTTGTGTTTGTGTATAATTTTGTGTCAATATTATCTATCTCTAACACATCTAAAATCTTATTTAATCCGTCTTCTTTATAGTTAATTTTTCTTTGTTGCATTTCAGTAACAAAGCGTTTTTCGTTTCTTGCTGTTGTCTCTCCTTTGGCCCATTTTCCATCAACAAAACCTTCATCTTTATGGAACATACACTCAAAATTACCTTCTCTTCTTATTGGTATAATGTTTTCAATTACGTTGATGTTTTCATTTGTCATTTCAACATCAAGTTGTTCACAAATAATATTATTTATTGATTCATAAATCTGATTATTTTCTAAAACCATTTCTAAAACGACATTTTTAGTGTTTTTAAATGGTGCTTTGAATGTTTTATAAAACTTATCTAAAATTCTAAATTTAGCTATTTGTCCTTTGAAATATGTTTTTTGATTACTACAAAAACCTAAAACAAATGGATTTATATCATCATGTGGTTTTAAATCTTCGCCAACAATAAATGGAATATTTTCTTTAATACCATTCATATTTGTTACCAATTCATCGTTTACAAAAAAATATAATTCTTTTGTTTTTTTATTATATGAAGCTGTGACCCATGTCCATTCACCTTCAGGTTTTTTAGCCCAATTATTATGATACTGATTATTTTTGTCAAATATCGTCTTATTAACTGTTCTTGAATTATTGAAAGATAATCCCCATGTCCATGATTCATGTTTACGTAATATTGGGTATTCAATAAATTTTCGATTTTCATCACCGACTAACCAAATAGGTACTTTTTCTTCTTGTTGTTCAGCTTTAAAAAGAATTTGTATGGTATGATTATTAGTTAAACAATCACTTATTTTTTTATTAGTAGGAATTACGGCTAATGATGAAACCCCATTGAAATTTAGTACATTGTCTTTGTACTCATCAAATATTTTACTACTAGAATACCTTTCAAAATGACATCTAAAAAACAAATCATCATCTTCTTGACCCCAATCCCAATAATCATTTGAATAACCATTTGTTTGATATGCTTGCTCTTTTGTGAATAAAACAACACCACCGAAGTACTGATCATACCCTAGTCCGTAGTTATATTTTGATAAACGTGTCGCAATATGTATTGGTGAATTTTCCGGATATGAATAGTCACAAATTAAACCATCTTTATCTAATGCTAACATATCAACATCGTGCCACGCAATATAGTCACACCCATCTTCAAAAGCAAAATGTGCTGCGATGTTTTTCATTGCACCACGATTAAATAATTTTTCATCAATTTGATGTCCAACATAAAATGAATGGTCAATACCCTTTTCGTTCAAATATTTTGATAAATGTGGTATTAAATTTTCAATATGTTCTTTTCTATTCCTATATGGTATACAAATACCTAGCTTATGACTCATACTCCTACAGTAATATGTTTTATATTTTCTTCATCTGTTAAAATCTCATGTTCAGCGAACTCCAATGTTGTTAAACCTTCATTATAAATTAAATCATCGTTTTTACAAACTTCATTATAAAATCTTATTTGATTCCATCTTATTGATTGGTCTTTCCATGCATTATTTACAAACCCATTTTCTTCATGTGGTAGACATATAAAAATACTATCTCTACGATATGGGATTTTAACTTCTTTATATTTTTCAATTTCATCTTCAACAATTTCACAATTGATAATTTCACCATGATTGCCATGGTCAGATAAATCTTTTAATTTGTAATTTTCAATCACATCAGCATCATACCATAAAATTTTATTATGGTCAACATTAAATTCATTTTCAATTAAACGTTTAATTTCATCCTCATTCAATATTCCTTCAAATATAACTAGTTTATCAAACAACCCCTTAAAATATTTGAAGCCACTATCACTTAATGGGTTACCCATACCTAAATATAGATACTCTTGTGTTGTGTAATCATATAGTTCACCAAAATCCTTTATTGTTTCTAGTATTTCACCATCCTGATATACTTTTATTTCTTGATTTTTTTCATCGATTGTAATGATAAGATTTGTGTAATAATCCTTTATTATTTTTGAATTAATAAACAACGCTTCATTATTTTTATTGAACAAACAAATATTATATCTTGAATACGAATTATATGATATTGAAAAATCATAACCGGGTATCGTAAAAACATTAAAATCGTCTGAATATTGATTTACATCACACGTTAATTCATCTGGTTTAAATGAAATAAAAATTGATGTTGGCGTTTTGAAATCGATTGGGTTTAATGATTTAACAGATGCGTTATTTCCATTAAATTTCAATTTTTGTTTGCTATGTTCTTGATTTTTTATTTTTAATGTATCTAATTCAACACCATTTTTTATGCACCTATATAGCAAGTCATTATCTTCATATCCCCAACCCCAATATTTGTTTGAAAAACCATTAATTTTTTCAAAGACGTCTATTGGAAATAATGTTACACCGCCAAAATATTCTTCAAACATAAATCTATCAACATTTTTAAATCTTGTTGCTAGATGAACTGGTATTTCACTATAAGAATAATCAACCCTAAAAGGAATCATATCAACATCATGGAACACCACATAATCGCAATTGTCTTTTTTTGCATATGTGTATCCAATATTCAACAACACACCTCTATTGAATAATTTAGCATCGTCTTGTTGAATAACATAAATTTCAAAAGGAATTTTTTTCCTACTCAAGTATTTTTTAATCTCCCTTTTAAACTCTTGTAATTGGTCAAAACGATTTCTATAAGGTACTATTATCCCTAATTTTTTATTCATCTTTTTTCTTATCTAAAATTGATGGTAAACTTTGGCCATCAGAATTACTTGACGATTTTAAAAATTCCGACAAGTAGAATTGAATTCTTTCACTCCATTCATCTTTATCGATTTCTTCAACCCACACGGCTAATGCATCTAAAGAATTTGCGATTTTTTCAATTGCTTTTACTTTTCTAGTTTCTAATGATAGTAAATCTTCTTGTTCTTTTTTTGTTGTACTCATATTGATATTATTTTTTTTATTAATTTATTCCATTGTCTGTACCCGTTAAACTTTGGTTCGGTTAAACCTAACTCAAACATAAAATCAGGGTTTAATAAATTTATTTTATTTGAGCTTTTTCTAATTTCATTATACATTGTAAAATATTCATCAGAAAATGAATAGTCTTGTTTTATTGATGCAACATCTAATATTCTATTAATAGCTGTTTCATCCCATTTGAAGTGATGGACTTGTACCGAATGTGTTTCAACTGGTGCAATTAATGGATGATTCCATGCTTGCCATCTCCAAGTTGTTTCACCATTAATTTTAGCATAATGTTGTCCAGAAGTAATTGGTAAATAGCCTTTTGCTAAACATACTTTATTTGGACATGCTTTACTCATTGGATATCTAAAAAAACCGGCATTCGGAAATTGTTCCCATAATACTTTGTCTGATTCTATTTTTGAGAATTCACCATCTATTCCTATTCTATCAATAAAACCACCTCTTACCATTTCCCAACCATTCTGTTCACAATCGTTTACCAATGAACGCAAATCATCATTTGGATATAAATGAAATTCGTCAATATCAGAAATAACCCACCAATCATTTGGGTTTCGTGATTTAATATAGTTGTATAAAGCCGTAACTTTATCCCAATCATAAATCCTATCTTCAATAATCTTAACAATTTTTACATTACTTTGATTCTCAATAATTTTACTAACTTCATTTGCTAATAATTTATTTTTATTAGTTTCGTACACAACAATATTAATTTCATCAACATAATTTTTATAATGATTGATGAAATGTGGTAATAGATTTACACCATGACCTATTATTGTTAGTAGTTTAATCATTTCTTATTGATTATTGTAATTCCTGTGGAAGATGGTTTGTTATGTAATATACCAAAATTATGCAATTTAACCAAATTATATGATGGATTTTTTTCAAGTTCATTAATAAATTTGCCTGGTCCATCAAATTTATAATGGTCTTTTTTAGCGTCTTCTGTTACTATTAAACTTTGTTCATATTCTAAATCAGTATCATGTATAATGATAATACCTTTATCATTCATAATTTGGCTATATAATTCAAAATCTTTTTTTATTCCTTCATAAGAATGATCACCATCAATAAATAAAAAATCGATTTTGATATCTTGTAATATAAAGAAATTATAATATGCTTCTTCTGATGTTGATTTAATAAATCTTGGATGAAATGTATGTCTATAATATGAATCTTCGTCCTCAATAATATTCGGTCCACCTATACCATTACAAGCATCAATAAGATATGTCGCACCAATATCCCCCCAATTTTTATCATCATTACCCTCAAAAATTCCTTGTTTATGTAAGTCTAATCGTGCTTGTGTTATAATCCTAGGAATGTATCCACCACCGCTACCAATACATACACAATTTTTTGCCCTCATGTGTTGGATAATTGAATAAATAATTAAACCATCTCCCATGTGCTCAATTGTTGCACCATGTGTCCATCTGTATGGAACATCAATACCATTGTTGGTTGTTATTCTTTCTTTAATGAAATTTTGATTGGTAATCACGATAATAATATAACAAAAATATTGATAATAAAAAAGGGGCTTGTAGCCCCTTATTTTATTTTAATTTTGCTTTTATTTCGTCAATTTGTTTTTGTTGTTCCTTTATTGCTTCAATTAATAAAGCTACAATCTTTTCGTATTTAACTGCGAGATATCCATTATCTCTCATTGTTACAATTTCAGGTAAAACCTTTTGTATTTCTTGTGCTATAACACCAATATCGTGGCCTTCATTTTCATGTATTCCTGTTATTGTCTTCCAATCAAATTCATACCCACCTATTGCCATTACTTTATCTAAAGAACCGCTAATTGTGAAAATATTTTCTTTTAATCTTTCATCTGATGATGAAAATGCAAAGACGTCACCTGTTGCTCTAATTGCACCTGTAACAAATAAAGGAATTGTTGACCTTAAAGATGTTCCATCATCCGTCACCGATGAATTACCAATTGTAGTTGCAGATGTGAATTTCGTCATTGTATTAGATGTACCAGAAACCGTTACCGATGTTCCTGAAGAACCTGAACTACCTGATGACCCGTTTGAACCTGAACTTCCTGATGTTCCTGATGAACCGCTAGAACCTGAACTACCTGATGAACCGCTAGAACCCGAACTACCTGATGAACCATTT
>ENA-OSIY01000360-OSIY01000360.1-marine-metagenome-genome-assembly--contig:-NODE-360-length-26012-cov-12.055099_pt1 | contig 26012 bp, 39 predicted proteins | sample MGYA00237884_ERZ534233 | MGnify/ENA primary metagenome ERZ534233 (study PRJEB26412, sample SAMN06343840) | marine metagenome | isolation source: estuarine water | place: USA: Columbia River Estuary... | reverse complement strand
CGACCACCGAGATCTACACCTCTCTATTCGTCGGCAGCGTCAGATGTGTATAAGAGACAGGTATGGGGTCAAAATGGTGTTTTTTTATTGTTCCATTGACATATGCGCACAATGGCCGGATGTTTTTGTAGTTCCATAATGATTTGTATTCATCAATGGTTCCGGCTGAACTTAATGGTTTGATATGATCCAACTGCCAATGATAATTTTGTTTTGCTTCACCCCTGATTCCAAATCCCCGATTGTTCCATGTCATCCATGGTTCGAACTGTGATTGAATATGATTGATCAATTCACTATGCGAACACCCAAACAAATGAAATGGCATTGCATCAATCGAATATCCTTTCTTAAATCCATTCAATGCAATTGATTTGATATTCCTTTTCAACCTGATCATTGGATCATTCATCTTGATTGCATCCCTTTTGTTTCGGGCAACCCTTTCTTTTTTCCTTTGATCATCAGTCATATTCAATGCCCGATTTCTTTTTGATTCTATTCGCGCATTCCTTCTTTCTTCTTCGCTTTTGTATTTGGTTTGCCTTGGTTGTGGCGGTCCAAACTTATTCAATCGCCATTGCTTGTGCGCTTTATAATCACATGGCCGGCATCTTGATTGATATCCCGATGGGCGATTGCTATCCTTTGCAAATGAATCAAATGATTTTAATTCTTTGCACTTACTACATTGCTTCATAACCTTGATTCCTTTCCTGACTTAACCGCATGACATGAATTGCACAATGGTTGCAAGTTATCGCGGTCGGTGAATGATCCACCCAATCGAACCGGATTGATATGATCAACCATTTGTGCGGTGGTTATGTTGTCATTGCTTCGGCATTCGCGGCACAATGGTTCGTCGCGCAATACTGATTGCCTAATGGCCCGCCATGCGGTTGTATTGTATCTTGGTTCCCGATGGCGATGCGCGGTGTGAACATTCGGTCGATGGATTTTTGATGATGGCATGATGGGCATGATGCAAAGTTATATTAAATTATTTGTAAACAATTACAACAATGATTCATTGTCACATTGCTGAATGGCTTTGAATATTTCGAATGCAACTTGTGGAACTATTGCATTGCCAAATCCTTTGATGGATTCTTGTCGCCACTTTGAAAAGGCAATTCCGTCCAGGTCGGTGGGAAGCCCATCATCTCCGCTACAAATCGGGGATTGAGTTGGGAAGTTGTCCCAGGTTGTTTTGTTGTTTTGTGGATTGTTGAAACTAAATCGTCCCCCTTCCAATTGGGTTGATTCCCCCTCGCGTTGAAATCCGATGCCGCGGGTGTTGGCAACATACCCTTCCATTCTATTGATGATTGTTCCATCATTCTCGCATTCATTTGTTCCGTCACTTGAAATATCTTTGCAATCTTTTCCCATTCCTCTATGCTTGGGTGACTGAATCCTTTGGAATCCTTTCTGAACCAATGTTCCACAGTTGATAATTTTACATTTATTAATTGTGATAATTCCTTTGCATTTGTTATGCCTCTGATCCAATTTACAAATTCCTTTTGTGGTGGTAAATTTGATCTTTTCAGCATTGGTTTGTTCGCTAATTCTTGGGCCAACTGTGGATTGCTTTTGAGATATTCCATTTGTATTGCATCCGTCAATGTCTTTTGAATTGGTTGCCCGCTTGAACGGTGTGTTGCCCCCATTAACATTTTGGCCGACCCCGTCATGTCCCCGTCTTTGCTCGAATCCATCGCGGTTGGTGTTGGTAGCATTCCAGATTCCACAACATCTCGCAACTTTACACCCCACCGCACCCCCTCCTTGTTGGTTCTGAAATAATTCCCATTCTCCATTTGAACATTGCTTACACAACCACCCTCGATGTCCGCGGTCCTTGGCGTAGGCAACAAACCATATTCGTTCCCTTCGGTGTGGCGCATTGACACCGGACGCAGGTATAACAACGGGCGCGACTTGATACCCAAGATTTTCCAACTCAACACACACCTCTTCGAATACCATGCCCCCGTTCCAACTAAGTAACCCGCGAACATTTTCGCCCACAACGAAACGCGGGGAAATTTCTCGTATTGCTCTAAGCATTTCGGGCCACAAATGGCGTTCGTCTTCTTTACCCAATCTTTTTCCCGCTGATGAATAGGGTTGGCATGGGAATCCTCCGGTGAGAATATCAATTTTGTTTGCATATTTTGTAAAATCAGTTTTTGTTATATCTTCAAATGATTCGGCCATGGGCCAATAATGTTTCAATATCTTTTGTCCAAATGGGTTCCACTCGCAATGGAATACATTATCCCATCCCATCCATTCGGCTGCCAAATCAAACCCACCAATTCCGGAAAACAATGATCCATGTTTCATCCTAATACTTCGGTGTACTTGGTTAACATCCCATCGAAGGTGACCGGAATCATTCCTGATTCGCCATGTCTATTCTTTGCCACAATCAATTCAGCATCTTCAATTGGCGGTCGGTCCCTTTCATAATAGGCCGGACGAAATGGAAACAACACCGCATCGGCATCTTGTTCGATGGCACCTGATTCCCTAAGGTCCGACAACATCGGCCGCTTATCGCTTCTTTCTTCGGGTTTCCTTGACAACTGAGCCAATATCATCACAGTGCAATTCAATTCCTTGGCCAACAACTTCAACCCCCTTGATATTTCGGCGATTTCTTGTTCCCTTGAATGGGCTTTGTTAACTCGAATCAATTGGATATAATCAATGATGATAAGGTCTAAACCATGCTTTGCCTTATGCAATTTGCATTTGCCGCGAATCATGGCCAATGATGTGTCGGCATCATCATCGATGTGGAATGTCATCGGCGGTTGTTTCATGAATGCTTCAACCACTTTCATTTCATGTTCGAACATGGTATTGTTTCGGATCCGGTGGTTTGCTATTTGACCAACCAAACTGATATATCTTTTGGCCAATTGCTCATTTGACATTTCAAGCGATAAAAACAACACCCGCCCGCCCTTTAATGCAAAGTCATGGGCAAAGGTCAATGCAATTGCAGTTTTTCCCATGCCCGGCCTACCAGCGACAACAATCAAATCGCCGGCATTATACCCGCCAATGGTTGAATCCAATTTGTTCCACCCTGATGATTTGCCGGTTAACTTTTCACCCCTCGCCATTGATTCGCGAATGGATGTCATGACACCTGATGACACCGCATTGATATCTTTCGGGTCATTGCCGACATCCACAACTGATTCATCCAATGCGGACTGCAATTTGCTTTTGATATCGAGTAACCCACCATCCCAATTGGTTGTTTGTATTTTTGTTTTTAATCCATCCAAGATATAATCATATTGTATTTCAATGATTTGTTTCCTAATATCCGCACCGGACCAAACCGATTCGCGATATTGAATCGCCTTGATGAGTTGTTTGCGGTCCAAATGCTTATTCATTGTCATCGGATCAACAACATCACCCAGCATGTACACCCTTTGCATGGATGCGATGATTGATTGGTTGTCGGCATCTTTGAACCATTTTGGATTGATCTTCGGCAAATGATGATGCAATTGTTGGTAAAACAATATTTGTCCGATTATATATTCTTCATTCTTCATTGGATTTGTATTTTTAGGGATTTGATAAATTTATCGAATTCTTCTTGGGTTACACCCTTAGGCCGATGCATGATCACTAAATTGGTTCGCTTGAATTCATCGAATTTGGAAATGATCCATGCATTGCGGGATGGCTCAATTTTATATTTCTCCATTGGCTTGGCTGATAAATAGTGAGCATTCATAATATGTCCCGATGAATATGATTTCACCGCCGGACATCACCGCAAATTTGTTGTGTTTTAATTCAGATATAAACATCATAATTTTTTGTACATTGATTCAGTTGTTGTTGTTTGTTTTTCATTATTGCTTGCTTTCCATGTCCTGATGGCGGCTTTCCAATCCTTCATCGGATTTTTGCCAACCTTCCATCCATTGGAATCATAATATGAAATGAAGCGATCGGCAATGTCCATCATTTTCAATTCGGCCATATATGATCGAACTTCATCAAAAGTTGGTTTATTGAACTTTTTTAATGGGGTTACAATATCATTATTTTCTTTACTTTTCTTTTCTTTTCTTTCCTTTACTGCATTGCCATCGCATTGCGTTCGCATTGCGTTCGCATTCGTCCACCTAATTTCAGCGCTTTTCCTTGCTTTATCGCGCTTTTCATTTATAATATTTAGTCGCTTCAATACACTATTTGAATAAAAACTATCTTCATCGATTTCGAACAAATTGAAATCCTGAATGATTGATAAAATAAAATCAATATCCGTTCGCAATTCGAATGCAATGCGTTCGCATTCCGATCGCATCAAATATCCTTCATTCTCATAAAGCATTTCGACAATGCACCAAAATGCGCCAATACCTTTCAATCCATGTTTCATCAACACAGTTTGCAATTTTCCATCATTTCGCCCATGAAGATCATGGCTAAAAAATTCTTGTTTCATTTTTGCATAAAAAAAGCCCCATCAAATTGAGTGGGTCGCATCCAAACAATTCAACAGGGCAATATTTTTTAACTTTCGGAATATGCGACATTCCAGTTAACGCCCGCAATATAATATTAATTTCTAAAATTGCAAAGGAATATATTGATTGCCATCATGCCATTCGCAAATGATTTTTCCGGTCATTGCATGCCTGATTTCTTTCATTGACTTAAAGATTGGCCCTGATTCATCATGCATAAAGACATATTTTACAACACCTTCTTTCATGAATAAATCTTCAAAAAGGGTGTAATTTATCAAATCACTGACTTTTAATTTATTCGAACCTTTGACATGGAAATAAGTCATGACATATTTTGGTTTCCTTTTATCCAGCCAAACAAAATCAGGAATGGACCTGATGAATTGGTGTGTCTTGAAAAAACCATCAATTGGATCATTCTTTTCATCAAACCCAAACCGCTGCAATTTATATCCTTTATCGGTCATATATTTCATGAATAAATCTTCCGCAATATTGGGCACTGAATTTCTTTCCTGATAACTATTATTTGCATTCATCGGTATTTATATTTAGTTGTGTTAAGACATTTTTATGCATCGCCTTGGCTGATTTGTTAAACAACAACCAATCTTCAAATGCACCGCATGCATGGATGATGGTTGAATGATCGCGGCCCATCTTTTTACCAATTTCTTTGAATGTAAAATTGAATTGTTTGCGCAAAACATAGCAATACAAATGGCGCATCATGATTGTATCACCATCGCGCATCCGACCCAATATGCGGGCCGGTGTCATCGAACCAACTTCACAAATGACTTGCAACACTCGATTCAACAAATCCATGCGGGATGCAAAGATATTTTCCTTATTGATTGCCTGATCAACATATTTTGACCGGAATACAACTTTGGGTTTGATTATTTCAGTTTTAAGGACTGCAATTTCCCTTTCATATTGTTCGCGGATCTTGATGATTTCATTTTCTAATCTTTGAATTTTACTTTTTTGTTTTATATATTCCGGGAAATAATCTTTTAATTCGGTCATCAGTTGTTTCATTGTTTAGTATTGTGTTTTTTCCATCAAAATGCACTGTTCTAAATGCCATCAGTTCAAATGGTTTGATTGTGTCCAGCGCATTCATTAATTGTTTGTTTGTGATTGTTTCTTGATCCTTGAATAATTCCGCAATCATTTCGGTTGGTGTTTTGTCTATCTTCATTTTCTTTCCTGATAAAAATATCGCATGTAATTCAAAAAGGAATCGAACATCAAATCATTCCATGAATGCCGCAATGCAACAATTTCGGTTTCCATTAATTCGACCGCTTTGTCCCGATGCTTCTTTGTGATTTCGATCAATGGCGAAATGGATGAATCTTTCTTTGCGAATGGTTCCAACATTTCCAATTGCTTATCGAAATAACTGACAAATTCATGCATGGGTGTTTTTGGCTTATTACTTCCTTTCATTTGCATCTTCTTTGCCGGTTTGATATCCAACTATGAATGCGACCAATATCATCGCGCAAATCACAAATAATTCAAGCACATCCATCATTCCAATATTCTTCTAAACTATTTGGGTGATATCCCATTGCCAGCGCAATGGCTTTGACTGTTTCCATGAATTCATGTATATCAGCGCGATGGGTTGTTTCAATGGAAATGGTTTCGCCCCAATGTTCCACAGTGATTTTGAATTTGTCATCAATGATATTCATAATTCGACCCCCTCCATTTGATAAATGCGCTTTGCATTTGCGAATCCGGCATTATATGCCATTTGATTGTCGATTTTTTCAGCCATTACCCATCTTTCAATTTCGGTTTGTGATGGCACTGAATCCGGATGGTGTAATTTCAACCATGCAATTAGGTTTTCAATTGGTGTTTTCATATTTTGTTGTTTATTGTTGCTCATTGCTCATGTAAATTTCAACTTTCAAATAATTGATTAGGAATGAGAAAACCTGATTGTCAATCCATCCGCATTTTAATGCTCTTTCTGCCCATTGCAATCGCTTTTGCATGTCGATATGCTTTGCATGATTTTCGATGCCATCAATGTCGCTTAATGCGACCCATTGCGAATAAATGTTGTTATCCATGGTGATTTGACCGGACTTCCTGATCAGGCCATCGGATTCCAATGATGACAATGAAGATGTCACCGATTGGTGTGATCCGCATTCCAATATCAATGATCGGGTTGAAATCGATGGCGCATTCTTTATTTTCCAATAAATTTCCGCGCGCATGTTTGCGATGTGACCTTCGTCGATCCCGCGAAGAAATGTCAAAATTTTAGGGGTGTTATTTTTCATCTTATAGGTTGTTATTTTTTTGCTGATTTCAACTTTAAAGTTGATTTTTCGGCCCTGACTTGCCTTTTATATAATTTATCCCATTCCCGTTTTTTGGTTTGCTTTGCTTTGAACATCGCCAATTCGGATTGTAAATTGGTGTTTTGTTCGATCAAATCATTGTGCGAATTCACCCATGTATTCAGGATGTCGCATTTTTGGTTCAATTTGCTTTTAATGTCCAGCGCATTCAATTCCGCTTCGGTGCATGCCTTTGTCAATCGAAATACTTGCTTTGTCAATCCCCTAACTTGGGCGCGACTTGCATTGTAGGCCAATGCAATCACAATGAATGACATTAAAGATACAAATGCCGCCAAATTCATCATGACCGACATCCCTTTCCTTTGTAAAATTTGTGTTGATAAATGGTTTGGGTGTATTCGTCGAATGTCGGCAAATACTTGTCCTTTTCAAACTCATAGGGTTTGGCTTCGGGCATTTGATCAATGTCCCTTGAATACTGCTTAAATTTCCACACAATAAACATCGCCGCAATGGCAATGGGTGTGATGATGATTAGGTAGATTAAATCCATAGTTGTTTTTATTTGTTGATGCAATGTTAAAAGACATTTTTACACAATGCAACATTTATTGATAAATATTTCAAATTTATGACAATTTTATGACAAAAAAAGGGGCCACCCCCTAATGATGACCCCTTCGAACAAATGAAAAACAACAAATACTGTGATGAACTCGCGCGAAATTACAAATAAAATTTGCAAACAAATGTTGCATTCTTATCTTTGCCATCCCTATGGAAAACAATGAATTAACAATCGCCCCGCAAAACACCGGTGAATCCGGACAAGTTTTCGCACCCGCGCAATTTGAACATGCGCAAAGAATCGCCAAATTATTGTCATCATCTGACCTTGTTCCCAATCAATACAAAGGGAACATCGCCAACACTATGGTGGCCCTTGAAATGGCATTTCGAATGAATGCATCGCCTTTGATGGTTATGCAAAACCTCCATATAATCCATGGTCGGCCATCTTGGGCATCATCTTTCATCATCGCATCGATTAATTCATGCGGGAAATTTGGCACCCTCCGATTCAAATCGGATGACAAATCATGTCGGGCCATTGCAACTGATCGAAGCACTGGTGAAATCATCGAAGGACCATTGGTGACAATGGAAATGGCAAAACAAGAAGGATGGATCGATAAGGCGGGTTCCAAATGGAAAACCATGCCCGAATTGATGCTGAAATATAGGGCTGCGGCCTTTTTTGGTCGCCTCTATTGCCCCGAAATCATGATGGGGTTATATAGTGCTGATGAAACCATTGATATTGTCGCAAATCAATCGAAATGATTATTTGATCAACAAATCTTTTGAATCAATAAGAGTGTATGAAAAGCGGTTGCCATGATAGGCGGCCGCTTTTTTCATTAATATCATGAATTTGTTGAAATCTTGGGTGCGCTTAAATACCTGACAACCTTCCGACCAATTGTTGACCAATGCCGAATCAACACCGGCTTTGTGAATGTTGATTCCGAAAATTCCGGTTTGGGTGTTTTGCTCATTATAAATTCCATCTTTGATATCATCGCGATATACTGTGATTGGCCCGCATTGTTTTAATGCCTCATATTTTCCCTGATGCAATCCGATGGCATGGGACCCGCGATATTGCCCCGCCTTAACCCTTGCAGTTCCCGCGCCATTGTCGGTTGTGATGGCCCATTCGCTGATCATCCAATTGTCCTTTTCTTTGTAGGCCACAACCATTTTATCGTCAAATTGATTTGTGACCCGCTGGCCGGTTGCTGAATTCCTGATGCCAATGATGTTGACATTATAGTCACCATTTTCAAAGAATTTGTGACCTAATTTGGCCATTGTCGCTTTTAATATTGCAATTGTAATCATGTCAATTTGTTTTGTAGGTATGCGCTGCAATGCGATTTGTGCAATCTCCATCGCGATATGGTTTTAATTCCAACCATCGACCGCCCAATGGTTTTGGTGGCGCACCTCTTTCGATATGCCATCCCTTTGATCCATCTTGATATTCTTCTTTGTATGCTGGTGTTCTAATCATCAGGACATCGCGCAAAACAATTGTGTCCTTTTGGGTCAACCTTTCCATTGTATATGTCATTTCCATTGATTCATGGACATGGCCCATCCAAATAGCATCGGCACCCTCAATCATTGTCATCATCCGGTTAAATTGGATTGAACCTTTTGTGACAACACCGCCCCCACCTGATCCATGAAAATATTTGATTTTGAATGGTGTTGATGACCGATCGGTCCGCCTGAATCTATAAATGACCCATCCACCATAACCGCCAATTTCAATTGATGATTTGGTGTTCGCATTTAACAAAGTGACCAACCTTTCAATCAAATCGGTTTCACAGTGTTTCAATATGCTGGTTTCATGGTTGCCATATCCGATGACCTTAATGTTCTGCGCATATGGTGCAAACCATTCGGCCGCGGTTTCAACCAAGGAATCAAGATATTTGGCATTGTTGTGTTCCGGCCTGATGTCGGATTTTGACCGGCGGCCATCATATTTCCCTTGCATTGCGCAAAACAAATCGCCATTGATCAGGATGTCATGACCTCCGGCCACCGCTTCATCCAAATGCCTTTTCAATAATTGGCGATCACAATGCGGATTGTCCCAATGCAAATCACTAATTAACAAAATGCGCCGATGCTTGAAATCGCAATTGATTTCAATGATGGCTTTTTGTTTCATAACAACTTAGTGAAAGAAGTTGGTCAGGAATTTTCCTAAAATACCGGCGATTTGTGTGATCAACATCACTTTTGGATTGTCACCAAATTGTGTTGAAACAAGTGCGGAACCAACTAATAATGCATCACCAACTTTGCGAAATTTTGCGGGTGTTGGTTTATAATAACCATTGACCCCGAATTCTGTTTTTTTTGTGTATATGCTCATGATATTGTTTTTAACCTTGACCGACATTCGGTTTCGATGATTTGTGTTTGTTAATATGCTTTGTATGACGGCGCAATTTCTTTCGCGGTTTTGCCTTGAATGTACCGGATGTTGATGCCTTAACCTTTGCCATCTATTTTGTCAATTTTTTTAGCCCAATAAATAATCGCCAAAATGCCCGATATAATACCAAGCAACCCCACACCAAAGGTAACCAAAGGTTGATATATTTGCGCAAAAGTGATGACCGCACTTGATCCGCTGATTCCGGTTGCGATTGCCGCGGTTGTGTCATTTTGAAAATGTTTCATTATTTGATTGGTTCAATGGGTTCCGGTAATTTGCAAAATTCAGATTCAGGATATTTCGCGCAAAAACTTTTCAGGTACAAACTCTCATCACCTGAAAAAGTATGCACCCCGCAAGGATTTGGATAAACCGCAAACGGCTCAAACTCAATCGGTACTTCTGCGTAAAATAGAATGTCAACCGCCCATTTGTCGCTTTGCTTTGTGCAAACGGGTTTGTCATCTTCCGTTCCCCACTCTAAACAAATAAATCCAATTTCAACAACTGCGCAATCTTTCCAAGTTGTAACGGTTTCACCGCTTGGTGTGGTTGTTGTTTGTTGTATGTCTTTTTGGAGTGTTGCCCATTCGGTAGGGGTGAACTCGTATTTATTGAATATCATTTTAGATTGTTGTTAAGGATGCAAGTTCGGCGTTTGTTAAGCGGGTTTTGAATAGAACGGCTTGGTTAACTTGTATAAGTGCGGGTGTTAAAAATTCAAAAATTGTCATTGTTACGGGTGTGAATGTTGTGGTATTTGTGCTACCAACTTGCGCCCCATTTACAAAAAATGCACTATTCCCCGACTTGTAAGCAATTGCACATTTTAACCGCCCATTTGTTGCGGGTGTTGAAAAATTAAAATTACCAACTCCTTGCACTTGCCCCCAAATATTGCCGCTTGTTTGTTGGTTTATATAAATAAAAGTTCCATAAGAAGCATCACGAATAATAATTGGATTGTCAATTGCACCCGTTACAAATTCAAAGTCACAAAACAAAACCCCCTCCGTCTGCCCAATCAACGAACTAATCCCCGTCTTGCTACAAGCATCCGCCACCCTTGTTGCACTTGCTGAGGTTGTTGGTATGTAGGAGGTGGGGTAAGATGATGCTTCATGCTGTGCGCCCCATACAAACAAACCATACCCGCTCGTTCCTGTATAATCTTTAACATTGTTACCAGTTGCAACAAAAACATAAGGCAAAGTTATACTAACGCTTGACATTGTTATTGTCATTACGCACCTGAACCACCCATTGCCATAATTTTCTATTGATGCAGTTACCCCAGAATCAACTGAACCTAAAACGCCAGTTGATAAATTATACCAAGCAAACTTTGAACTTGAGCCATCGTACAAACGAAGAGCCGCCCAACTTCTTTCTGATGCTTTCAAAAAAATTGAAAAAGTAACCGATTGCCCACCACCCGCAAAAACATCATTATTACCAACGACATGGCTGGCATTTGATGTATCTTCTTGTATTTTTTCAGCGTTTTGCGTTCCATCTGGGCTGTTTGTTGCATTCGTTGAAATTGTTACATATTCTTTTACCCAATAAGCGTTATCAAATTGTTCACTATAAAAAAAAGTATTCGTACTCTGCTTCTCCAACAACAAACTTGGACACCCGCCCCCGCCATTTTGGTAGGTTAGGCGTGGAACATTTAAGCGGTCGGTAGTGGGGAAATAGGGTTTGGCGGTTGAGCCGATGTTTAGTTGTGCGCCCCAAGCGTAAAATGAAGGTGCTGAATCTGCCCCGCCTACAAGTGTATTATTACAAAATTGCATAATTTCACTTAACGCATTGGCATTAAAAGTCCATTCAAATCTTTGCCATTGGTTTGTGTAACTAAATACACTACTCAAACCCGTTTGTCCGCTTCTAATTCCAACATTTCCAGTGCCACTAACTGACTTAATATAAACCGAAAAAGTACAAGGGAGCCCGCCCGTTATTGAATTAGAATTTATGATTTGTTGAACTCTGGCATTTGTTGAACTTGAAATTTCTACTTTGTCAGCGGTTAAAGTTCCATTGGGTGCAGTTGTGTTGTCTGCGGTTATTGTTGTGCTGGTTGTTGTCCACACACCATTAGCCAAATCCTCACTGTATAAAACCAAATTCCACGGGCAAACCTCCACCAACCCCGCACTATTTATTCGTGTTCCGTTGGATGCACGGGTGAATGACAAATCGCCGCTTCCGTCGGTGGGAATTTGAGAATATACGATGTCCTCTTTGTACCCGCTTGGTATCATTACCAAAGAGGCACTATTTAATAAGTCGCTCATAAATTATTTAGTTTATTCAACAAACATGAAATGCCTTCATAATATCCGCCATCGGCGGTGATGCGCGCTTTGTAAGCCAATACAATGGACCAACCTTGGCCCCTATAATTCGCCCCGCCTCGCGTGCCAATTCCGAGTGTTTGCGATGTTAACATGATATTTGATTAATAACCAATAACCGATCCGGATGAAATAACAAATCCAACAATTTTGAAACCTTTTCCGGCGGGCAAATATGCGCCTTGTTGAAAGGTGATTGATGACATCCCGCGCGCACTCAAAACATTTGTGCCGCTTGATTCATTGTCGCCTTGAACCGAAAATGATGTAAAAATTGTGTCCTCTTGTGGGACGATTGCGTCATAGGAAACACCGGTCACTGTTGCGGCCCCATGTCTTTTGAATCCTTGTGAACCCGCGATGATATCTGCGCTTGCTTGTGCCATAATGATTCAAAAATAATCGCATGACATTAAACAATTACAACAATTATGGTCCGGTGGCTATGACATACCATGCCGACCCATCGCAAATAATTGTTTTTGATGCATAATTTGTATTGATGTCTAAATGATCGGATCCATTGATTGTTTGTCCGGCATATGCATTAATCACCGCGGCATGCGCTGATCCTAACTTCACAAAATAATATCTTTTGCCTTTTTGTTCGGCAACCGATGGCAAATTGATTGTGATTGTTCCGGTCGATGCATTTAACAAATGACCTTCGAATGCCAAATCCAATGAATGCACACCGGCGGTGTATGTCTTGAATGTCCCATGTTCTTGAACCAACCATGTCACCGAATCGGTGGAATCGGTATATTTCAACATCACTTCCCATTGTGTTGTTTGTGTAGGTTGTGTTGTTGGTGCCTGATCAGCATAATTCACCAAATGTTCCAATACCTGATTTGGGACATCCGAAATCGAACCATTCAAATTTGCAATTGCGGTTTCGGTATAATTTAATCGATCCGCCAAATTGCCGGTTGTAGATTGGTTAACCCTTAATCCTTCGCCGGATGATGTCGAATTTGTATAAACCGGTGAAATTGCCAACCATTCGCCATCCCATTGTTCGGACCTTGCATCGAATCGAACACCATTCAAAACCCATGCATAATTGTCAAAATACAAAGATTTGATTGATGTCAATGTCCCTGAATCAATCCAATTGCCCCGAATGACCGGCAAAAAATCAGCATAAACCGATGCCATTTGCAATCCCAACATTTTTGTGATTGTTCCATGGGTTATTGAATCCCATCCGCCATACCAATCCGATGCCAAAACATCGGTTGTCCCATTGTTGACCAACCAATTTCCAAGGCCATAAGGCAATACATCGGTATAATATACCGGATCCAATATCACCGGCGATGAATTGACCAAATTGGCGGTGGCTGCGGTTGTTATTTCAGATATATCAAAAGTATAATCCGCATTTTTATATGCTGATGCATCGGCAAATGAAACCTGAATTGATCCCCAAAAATCCTTGTTTGCTGAATTTCCATTTTTCCATTTACCGGTTGATGAATATGGCAACACAACACCATGCACTTCTAATTCAACCCGCAATTCCTTATATCCAATCGGCGCGGTTGTGCATGTTAATTCAAATTCGGATGTGATCCAACCGCCTTTGATGTTGTTGGTTGGCATTCGATATTGCTTATTTGTTGGTGTTCCATTGACCCAATATCCATTCGCATCCAATACCTTAACCCCGCCCAATCCATCGAGTAAGCGAATTTTATAATAAAGATCAGTGCAATCCTCGACATATGTCACACCGGCATCAATGATGCTTCTTTTTAATGACTTTGCCATCAGGCGGATTCGCATTGGTGCATCATCCGGTGTTGACCCTTGTGGGACATCATAAACCCGCAATTCCAAAATCGATGAAGCGCGGTTGGTATAATTGCGCAATTGCTTTGCAAGGTTTTGCCGCTTTGTGTTAATGGTGACCGATTGCGCCGCTGGTTGATAATACAAAGAAGGTTTTGCCATCCACAATGGGCGAACATCATTGCCGATTGTTTGGCGGTGTGTGTATGTTGTTGTTCCAATATACTGTGCAGTATATGAATATTGTCTTAAATTGATTGTGGTGGCACTATTATATGCAGTTGGTGGGATTACATAGTATGCACCAAGTTCGTGGATTAAGCGCGCCCCAAACATCAACAATACATTTTCCAATGCTTGTTTGCATGATAGGTAGTTGGGTTCAACCAACCAACCGACCGCATCAACTACTTTAACATCACTAAATGGATCAAAACTTTGTAAAAAGGTGTATTCATCCACTTTGTACATGTCCAATCCCAATCGGGATGCATGCGATTCGCGCAATAAAACACCTTCATATATATATTCGGTTTGTGTTCCATTGATGCCCCAATATTCCCACAAATCAAATGATTCTAAACACCGGCGGATCAATTGTGAAATGGTGATTTTGCCATCGGTGAACCATGCTGATTTCACTTTAAATCCATCCATCAATTCCAATCCATCAACCGCCACTAATTCGATGATGGGTTTTGATTCAATTGATTCCCGCAATCGGGTCATTTGGTCCGCCAATACTCGACCAACATACCACATGACATCATTGCGATAAATGATCATCGCCCATGCGGTTTCCGCCATGGTTTGAATTGCAATGAAATCATCCAAGGTTGTTTGATCAGGCATTACCCATTGCGATGTCGCGCGGGATGATCTGACAAAATTTTCATATACTGAATCGCCTTCACCTTGTCTTTCAATGCTGAAACCATTGCCGGCCAATTTTAATTCGGTGGATGAATTAAGCGATTGTAATTTGGTTAAAAGACATGATGCCCCTTCTTGGTAACTTCCGGCCGCCAATACCCTTGCCGCATATAATCGCGCGGTGATTTCGGGTGTTGTTCCTGATGGATCATCCCATAATTCAATGCGATAAGTTACATTTTGAATACTTTTGAAGGAACCGACATATTTTCTCATTACCCGCGCTTTGAATCTTTATTGTATCTTTCTAAAACAATCGCCAAATCGCGACCCTGAATGGTTGTGGATGCGATGAATCCGCCGGATGATTGTTCGGGTTTCATTAGTGTTTTCAATTTGTCTAATGGTGCAATGACTTCGGGGTTTGACCTTGCATTTGGATATTCACCCATCAATCCCAATGTCGGCCCGCTGACAATACCACCATCGGCAAATGCTGGCACTGATGGACCGGCTTTCAATTGTGATGAAACCGCGGTTCCCAATGCAACCATTGCGATACCGGCGGCGACTGCGGCGGCCGGATTCACAAATGCTGCCTTAAATTTGGAAATCGAAATACCATATGCAATCAATTGTTTTCCCACTGTCTTAATAAAGTTAGCAATTGAACCCAAAATTACTTTTGCAAAATCTTCAAATGGGTTGCCTTGACCTGACAATGCATTTCCTAATGCTTCGCCCAATCCAATTGCCAAATCTTCACCAAGGGTTTCAACTGACTTTGAAATGTCGGTTGTCAATTGGTCCATGTCTTGAACAATCTGCGATCGGCTTTTATCATCAATTTTAACCTGAATCAATACCGGTGGAACCGCGGTTCCGGCAATCATATTTGTTCCGCTGAATTGTTTTGATTTCAACAAATCCGATGCGGCCTTTTCCCTTATCTTTTTATTTTGATTAATAAAGAATCTTTCAGCATCATTGGTTGCTTGCCCTTGGGCTTTAATCAATGCAATTGAATCATCAAATTCTTTTTGTTGCGCCTTCTTTTTTGCTTCGCGCCTTTTGTTGGCATTGGCAATTGATTGGCTTGTTTGCAGTTCTTCGATTTTTCCTTCGGTTTCTGCTATATTTCGGCTAATTTGTAAATATTGCGCCGAATATTTGTCATAACTGGCCAAATTGGATTCCAAATTGGATTTCCTTTTTTGCCAAAATGCAATTTCAATTTGTGTTAATTCCTTATCACTTGCACCGCGCAATTTGGCCGCATCCAATTCTTTTTTCAACAACTGATCGGCAATTTCCATCCCGATTTTTGATGCATCTTTGGATGATTCCGCTTGCTTATTATATGCTTGGGTTAATGAATCAACCGCCTTTGTTGTTTCTTTTGTTTTGTCCTTGACATTCGAAAATGCTGATGCAACTAAACCAATTGCAACCAAGATTGCGCCCGCGCCGGTTGCCACTAATGCGCCTGCATAAACCCGCGCCGCAACTGTTGCTTGACCCATCACATAGGTTTGAATCCTTACCGCTGCGGTGTTTAATCCAACCATGAATGCGCTTTCTGCTTGCAATGCATTTTGAATCGCTTGCAATCCATTAACCAAGGCCAATGCACCTTGCAGTTGCACCATTGTTTTTTGAAGATCCTTTGATTCAATCCCCATCAATGCGGCGGCACCTTCAACCGCGCTGAATGCACCGGCTAAACCTTGAACACCACCCAACACCGCATCCAATCGCCTTGTATCGCTGGCAAAATATCCAATTTCCGCCCGCATGTCACCAACTGAATCTTTGATCCGGCCGGCTTCTTTGATCACCTCATTTGCAAATTGTTGGAATTCAGGACCCAATGATCGGGCCGTCATTGCGATATTTTGCATTTGTCGCACAGTTGCCATTGATGGCTTTGATGCGGCCAACTTGGCAAACTGATCTTGCATTCCTTTGATGGCCTCACCGGTCGCGCCTGACAAATCTTTGCCGGCTTTTTGGGTTGCAACAACCGCCGCATCCAATCCCTTTTTAAGGTTTTGAATATCGGCCCCGATGATAATATTGAGTGATTGGGATTTGGCCATTATTTGTTGTAATTAATGATATAATCTTGGGCAATGTGATAAATTCCCGCAAATCCCGCATTGTCTTCACTCATATGGGCTTCGCCATCATATTGGCAAGTTTGAACAAATACCGAATTAAATGTCGCCGGCAATGTCAATTCCATTGCATTTCTGACAAGATCAGCAACCTGAACCGCACTTTGATAAGATGTCCCAAATGAATTGATCTGAATCCTTGCAAAGTCACTTTCCGATGGTCCCGATTTGGATGGGTGTGGAACCAATGAAACCAATTGATAGGAAATCGCCGGAAATGATGATTCTTGTGGGATCCTCAATGGATTGATTCGGGTCGAAACAACCGCCGTCAATGCTGCATTATTGGATAAAATATTATAAACTGCATTTATTGCTTTCATGCTTCGGCTGGCGGGGTTAACTTCGCAAATATATCCGCATATTGAGTAATTTTTGCAACAATATCATCAGGTTCAATGATTTCCCATGGGAATGCCATCAACTTGTTTGGGGCGATGGGTTTTTTCAAATGGGGTGACATAATTGTTGCCGCCATCCATCGCGACATTTCCCATTGATTTTGGAATTCCTGATATTGTGCATTGCGCATCCCAACCAATCGGGCGCGCCAATATCTTGGTGAACACCGACCAAAATCAAATTCATTCATGCCCATTTCGCCGAATGCAATTTGTTCGACTTTGCGCCATGTCAATGGTGGGCCTTCATTGCTGGCACTTACTTTTTTTCTTCGCCTTCTTCGATGGTGAAAAAATCGGTGATGGCTTGTGAAAAACCATTCATGGCTGGCAATAATTCGGTATACTTTGTAATTTTTCTACCGATTTGTGATTCGGTCAAAAATGGCGATTGCTTTCCATCAATTTCATAACCTTCCAAAATGCCATAAAATGCACAAACCAATGACAAATCCAAAGTTTTTGCCATGTCCAAATGCTTTTGCAAATCTGCAAATGATTCCATGCCAATGTGCGACATCACATTGCGCAATGAATTCATATTAAAAATAAGGGGATGAATTTCACCCCCTATTTCAATTTTGTTTTTCATGCCTCAAATATAGGCAAATTAATTAAGCAATAACAGAAACAGTCAATGCGCCGGTTCCTTGAATCGATGCAGTGAAAGTTGAAACCGCATTTTGTGGGGCGGTTAATTTCAAATCATTAAAAAATGCTGATCCGCTTAGTTTCAAATCGCCGGTGACATTTGATGTCATGACAATTGTCACTGATGTTCCGGCCAACAAATCGGTGATCATCTCTTTCCAACTTAGGCCCGCACCAACTGATGCATCTTCTTCGAACATGCCTTCAACTGACAAAGTATATCCATACTCACCCGCGATATATTCTTTCGCGCCGGCTGAATCTTTGTTAGTTGTTTCGATCATGTCTTTTGTGATTGTAAAATCATTTGATGTCGCATTCGCGATTTTTGTGAGTGTTCCGCTAATGTCTTTGTAAATAGCGATCAATGTTCCATTGGTGATTCCGGTGGTTGCCATATTATTATATTTTTATTTTTTATTTTGTTGAAATATTGTGTTTTTTAGCCAAATCAATAATGCGCTTTCTGATATTCTCATTGATTGCTTCGGCAATTCTATTTTTGTGCATGTCAAATGCTGGTCGCATAAATGGGTGCATTGGAATCCGGCCGCGATGCGCCCCCGATTTTGTGAACCTTTCCGCCTGACCTCCAAATTCATACCATAGTGCCAAATACCCATGTTCACTGCGCAAATTGGGCGCAATCATTACTGTGTACTTATATTTCGCATCTGAATTGGATATAAACCCGATTGAACTTGCCAATTGTCCCGAATCATGCGGTGCCAATGATTTTGCGGTATCGATGACCGGCCTTGCCAATTCTCGAATATCTGCGCGCAATTTTTCGGTGTCAATTTCAACACCAATTTTTTGCAATGCATCAATTGTTTCCGCCAATCCTTGAACCTGATTTTTCATTCTACCAATTCGCCTTGAATCTTCAAATACATGTCGCGATCAAGATTCGCGATGTTTATAATATTGAAATTTTTTGAATCCCAAACAATGCGGTGTTTCACCTGAACTGATGAATTGTATCTGATGGTGAATTGAACTGTTTGTTTGTGTTCCCTTCGGTCCGCATCAACACTTTCAATTCCTGATTCCGCTTCTTGAATTCGGGTCCATGCGGTTGCATATTCGGACCATGATTGCAATTTTTCACCGGTGTTTGAATCAATGCTTTCTGAATAAGATTGCAAAGAAACCAATTGATCCATCAACCCGGCGTTCATGACAAAACACTTATTTTATAAGCATCCAACAAATATTGAAACCCGAAATTCAATGGTGAATTCTGAACACCAACTGTGATGGCTTGGCGATTGTCATAATATTGACCAACCAACAACAATGCCGCATGCTTTATTGATGCCGGGCAAAGTTTGTCCGGATCAACACCGGCGGTTCCCGCTGGTTCAAAACCTTCGGTCACCTCAATAATATATTTGATCAAATCATCAGTGATTGATGTCGGCGATGATTCAATGAATACATTGCGCGAAAACAATCCCATCGGATCAGTTGATGCAATCCAAGCATTGGAATCAAATTCGGTCAATGTTTGTGAACTATTAAGATAGTAAACCTTCAAAATAGCCAAAATGCGACTATTTAAGCGAAAATAATTTCCGGATGGTATATTTAGACCATTTATGGGATTCACCATCGCTGGCGCGCCGGTAAACCCATCAAATGCATACCGCGCAGTTGCTTTCCTGATGGAATAACCTAAATAAGCGGAACATGATTCAATTGCCATCGAAATCAAGTTGGTAATATATGCATCATCTGAACTCGATGTCACCCGCAAATGTTGCTTTGCCTCCGATAAGGAAACATAATCGGTTGCCGGATTGGCGAATGCGGTGTATCTTCTTGCAACAAACATTTTATTCGGCGTCTAATTCGGTTTCGGGATTGATCGGTTTCTTTTTGCTCAATTTTGGCTTTTCAATTATTTCTTCTTCTACGATTTCAATTGCACCGGCCTCCAATAACAATTCGCATTGTTTGGAATCCATTTCAACAATTTCGCCCGCATTATAAGACAAATTGAATTTGCCGGTTGGGTTAATCAAAAATTTCACTTTCATGGCCCATGGGCGGTGCAATCAAGACCACCCATGGCATGCGGATAAACCCCCGCATGGGTTTTGATTTGTTGTTATTAAGCAACAATATCTTTAACAACTGCGAATGCAGCGGGATTCAACAAGTTTGTGTCCAAATAAGCATTCAAAACAACATTTGTCAAACCGGCGGTTGCACCTGAATATGGATCAACAGTCAATTCCATTCCACCCCAAGATGCAACGGCCATTTTGCTGAAATCACCAAAGATCATTGCTGACAATGAAGATGAATTACCTTTAGTCAAAGTTGATGGAACCAAAGTTGTTGTTGCAACATTGTAACCATTCAAATCCGTTCCACCTGATGCCCAAATAAAGTTTCCTTCAACACCTGATGCCTGACGGCTTGTTGTTTGCAATTTGGCTTTAACCAATGGGTTTGTCAAATAAGCAACACCATTACCATTTGCATTTTCAACCGCTTTCATCAAATTTACAACATCAGCCCAAACCGGTGCGGCACCATTGGCATTTGTTGAATTTGATGTCGCGCCTCCGGCGTAAACAACATTCACATTGCTATTTGCAATGATTCCTACTGGCTCATTAGAGCCTCCACCTTTGATTGCAGCACTTTCCAATGATTGCGCCATTGCATTCAATAACCAATTGCGAACATAACCATCAATTGAATTGCTTGATTGCAACATCAACTGATTTGAAACCTGAATATAGGCGGCCAATCTTTTTGGGCTAAAAGTGATTTTGCTGAATGCTGGTGATTTTTCAGTTGCTGAACCATTTTCAGTATTCCAACCCGCTGATGGCAAAGTTGATGCAGTTGGTAAATCCAAGTTTCCTACCAATCCGCTCAATTGTTGAACACCTAAACCACTCAACACAGTTTTTGGCAACAAAACATCGATGATTGAACCTACTGATGTTTGAACATTCACACCACCTTCAGAACCATTTGATCCACCGGTTGCACTCATGTCGCGTTTGAACACCTCAGAAGGGATTTTGATGCTATGTGCGCTTACACTAACACCACTTCTTTGGAATTCTTCGCCACCCATTGCACTGAATTCACCTTCAACACCTTCGCGACGGCCGGTAATTGCCATTTCCATGGCGCGCTTGAATGAATAATCTTTTGCCATGTTGCTTTTTTCCTTTTCTTCGCTGCGGCTGGCACTATGTCCGGCGGCTTGCGCTGCAAGGTTTTGCAATTTTTCAAGGGTTTCAACCTCTGATTTGATAGCACCTAAGCGGGCTTCAATTTCGGTCAATCGGCTTGTTTCTGAATCGGCCATTGAGCGGGCTTCCTTTTCAATGGTTGTTTGCAAAGTTGCCAATTCACCAAGTAAACGGCCTCTTTCTTCTTTTAATGCTTTGATTTTATTCATGATTTTTAGTTTTTTTTATAAGTTAGTATATCGCGCCAATGCCAATTTCAAAATGTCGGCACTGACATTGCTTCTTTTTGCTGATTCAATTTCTAAATCCTGATCGCGCATTGCGATAATTGACCTTGCATCGGCTTCGGTTTCTTCATATGCCGGATAAGTTACCGGTGAAACATCAAACAATTGATCAATCATTTTGATTGTTCTTTTGCCCATGCTGCCATATTTTTCACTATCCGCCCATGTTTGTTCCTTGATGGTAAATGCAAATGATGATTGTGTGATATCACCGCGCATTATTGATCGAACCACTGAAACATGGGTTGGGTTTTCATAATCAGGAACCCATGTATATTCCAAATTTCCATCAGCATTGACAAAAACATTGCAGGTGTTCGCCTTTGTCCGGCCCAATATCAATTCAGATTCATGATTGAACAAACAACGGATGTCATATTCGCCCGATAATGCATAATCAAATGCACCGGTCAATATCACTTCTTCGAACATGCCCAAATCAGTCACCGAATTAACAACGGCGGCAATTCCGCCAATTTCGGTTGGCATTCCTTCGCCGGTGGCCCTTGCATGGACTGTTCCGGTGAATGTTCTTTTTTCTTGTTTCATTATAAATTGGTTTGATTATTGATGCCGCTTGGGTTGTTTGTTTTATCGACTGATGCCATTAGTTGTTCAATTTTCGCATCCATGAATGCATCCATTTTGGATGATGGCATCAAATTGGCTTCGATCAAATATTCGTCGCCTCCTTCAAATCCATTTGCATCCTCAAATTCGCGGGCCTCATTTCTTGACAACCAACCACCGCGGATTCCTTTATTGTAGAAATCGGCGCGATCATTTGCGCTGGCCCTTAACAATGAATTGAAATTGAATTTGAAATAATAAACCGACTTGTCATATTCGGTTAACAATTTGCGCTGAAATTCTTGTTCGATATTGATCGCATATGCCATCAATGTGCGCATGTAGAAATCTTGATATTCTTGTTCCACTGATGATTGTGTTCCATCCTTGGCACCAATCATTGATGCTGGCACCCCAAAAATCCGCGCGATTTCTTCGGAATCAAATTTCCTTGTGTCCAAATATTGCGCCTCCTCCGGTGTCAATGACAATTTTTCCATCTTGATGCCTTGTGGCAACACTGTTGATCGCGCCGCCCCATCAATAACATCATCCAATGATTTTTTCAATGGTCCGGCTTGTTCCGGTTTGATTTGCGAATCCGATGTCAAAAGGAATTTCAATACCCCATTTTTGTACACACCCGCATTTCCTGAAATCGCCGCCAAATCAATTCCCAATGTTTCGGCATGCAAAACAATTGGTGAAACACCGGCCAATGGATTGTCCAAACATTGACCTTTGAAATGCAACATGTCAACCGCCGGAATAACTGACGGGTAACCCGGCGCGCTGCACTTATAGAACAATTGGCCGTCTTGCAATGCCGGTGTTATGAAATCAGGTGAAATCGGATGCAATTCGACGGCCAAAAATCTTGCATCGCGGTTGATGAATGCATATGCATTCCCGCGCAATGCCAAATCGGATGTCATATATTTCATGAAATCGAATTGTGTCTGATATGCATTCGGTTCGTTCAAAACCGGGGTTGTGTAGTGGATCACCACAGTTTCGCGGGATTTGCCATCAAATTTGTACAATTTAAGATTCAAACCGGCGATTCCATCGGCAATCACTCGAACACATGCATGGACTGATGCAATTGATAATGCAGTGCGGGGATTAACCGCCTGACCGCTTTTTGTTTGATAGCCAAAAACACTATTCAAAGAATTCATCAACCATTCGGTTGGTTGCGATAATGACGACCGCTTTTCAATTCCTTTGAACCCAAACAACCTTTTTACACTAAATTGCATGGGGCGAATTTATTTTGTTTCGAATTAACATTTGCAACAATTATCGATTTGTTTTGAGCCATCGCGACAACATGGATCGAAAAACTGTATAATCCCGAAACCTTGGGCGATCAAAAACCGCCTTATGTCTTTTTTCAATTTCTTCATATGCTTCGCGATATGTTTTGTGTTTTGGTAATTCTTTGTAGTATTCATTCATGAATTCATCAAGATAAGTTAACCATGCATCGGATTTCATCTTTTTATTTTTTTATAGTGATACAAACCAAAAATCGGTGTTTTGTTCCTTGGCCGCCGATTGCATCGCGGTCCCTAATGCCATAACGACTGAAACCGGACCATCGACCTTGTCACCTGATTTGGCTTTGTCGATTTTGACATTGCCGGCCGGATCGGTTCGCAATAAGACATTTGACATCATCCATCGGGTGACGGGATTGCCGGCATGCCTTAATTGTTTATTTTTAACCATTCTTTCCAATTCCTTGGTTGGTGTTGACATGCTGACAAAACCTTGACCAAATGGAAACATTGTGATGCCTTCATTTTGTAATTCAATAACCAACTGTGATGCATTGAATCTATCAAATGCAATATCCTTGATGTCATATTCCGTCGCTAATTGCACAATTTTGGCTTTAATGAATGAATAATCCGTCACATTGCCTTCGGTCGCAACAATAAAGCCATCGGCGATCCATTGCCTGATTGAATTGCCCGCAGCATCATTTCTTTTTCGCGCAGCATCTTCGGGTAAAAAATACCATGTCCGGATTGCATGCATTGCGGGGAAATATAGTGTTAATGCACAAAAATCCCCGGTTGATGCCAAATCCAATCCGCCGAAACAATATTCACCTTTCAAATCATCATCGCCACTGCATTCGCGCCAAATGTCATCAGGGATCCAAGTCAATTCGGTGTCGGTCCAAACATTTAACAATTTAGTTTTGAATTCAACTTCTTTGCCCGCATATTCTTTTGCCTCGGTCAATGCTTGTTCCAATTTCCTTGGGTATACTGAAACCCCCCAATTCGGATTCGCCTTGGCCCAAACTTTGTCATCCATCCAATCATCGCCATTGTCCAAAGTATAAATCATGGAAAACAATGCATCATCTTTGATCGCACCATTCAAGACATTGACACAATATCCGCGATGGCGGAAACATGCCGATTCTTTGTTGAATCCGGCGGTTGTGATGGTAAACAACAAAGGTTGTCGCCTTGCACCCATTGAATTGAAAAGTACATTGTACAATTCATCATTTGGGTGTGCATGGTATTCATCAATGACCGCCATATGGGTGTTCAATCCATCTTGTTTGTTTGGATTCCATTCAAGCGGTTTGTATAAATTTTGCTCATGGATGATTCGTCGGTTGTTCACTGAATTGTTGACGATCACCGCATCTTTTAACCAATCGGTGTTTTGACACATCCGGACCGATTCGCCAAATACCATCATCGCCTGATCCAACTTTGTTGCTGCTGAATAAATTTGCGCGCCGGCTTCATCATCAGCGATCAGGCCATAAAGCATTACGGCGGATGAAAAGGTTGATTTGCCATTCTTTCGCGGAACTTCAATATATGCGCGGCTGAATCTTCGCGATCCATCAGGATTCAAAAATCCAAAAAGGTTCCAAATGATAAATGCTTGCCATGGTTCCAATATGAATTTGTTTCCCGCGCATTCACCGGTGGTGTGTTCCAATTCTTCAATGAAATTGATGGCATGCATTGCATAACCTTCATTGAAATCATATTTGCCCAAATCATCAATATATCGCTGGCATGCGGATTTCACCAATTCACATGCATGAATTTTCCCTGAAATTACATCCAAGGAATATTGATGGCCCTTATTTTGGAACTTGGGATTCAAACAATGCGATTGCTAAATTTGCCAAATATTGATTTCGGTATAAATGCGGTTGAATTGACCATAATCCCATTTTGTCACAACATTTGAATTCACCGCCTTGACTGCGGGTGATGATGAAATGTTGTCCAAAGGTTTCAACCTTGAATTCAACTGTGATGCCCTTTGAATCAATTTCAAATGCGGCGATTGTCTTTTTTGCCATTATGCTGATTTTTTCTTTAATAGTTCCAATTTTGTCACCGGCTTCGCATTTGTGTTTGGAATGCGCGCCCGCGCTGATGGGGTGACGCCGATCAATTGTCCTAACTGCATTGCTTGCTTGACCAAATTTTGTTTTGTTGTAAACCATGGATTGACTTTTGGTCCCTGATCAGTTTCAATTACCATGCCTTGTTTTTCCACAACCTTCACCGCCTCATAATAATTTGCCATTGTTTCGGAATACATTGCAATTATTCCCAAATCCACCCCGACCAACATGTTGATCTTTTTTAATTCCATGCACATTTCATCAAAAACCTTTTTGGCAATTGGTGATTTGAATTCGATTTCGGTTGTTGGTTGTTCAGCTGTCTCTTATACACATCTCCGAGCCCACGAGACAGGCAGAAATCTCGTATGCCGTCTTCTGCTTGAAAAAA